>Ga0208269_100296_pt1 | contig 28721 bp, 19 predicted proteins | sample LakWasMe88_LOW11_2_FD_183912 | JGI IMG/M metagenome (GOLD analysis project Ga0208269, IMG submission 183912) | Freshwater sediment methanotrophic microbial communities from Lake Washington under simulated oxygen tension - Sediment Metagenome... | ecosystem: Environmental > Aquatic > Freshwater >...
ACACCAGCGCTGACGGCTTCTACCAAATCAGCAACACTGGCGTGATCACGATCACGGCGGCTGGTGCAGCCTCTGGCGTCAACGACTTTGAACAAGGCACCAACACTGGCAACTACGGCATCACGGTGCGTGACGCGGCTGGCAACAACAGCAGTGCCACCATCACGCTGAACGAGACCGATTTGGACGACACCAACCCAGTGATCGCCAACCAAACCTTCTCTTATGCAGAAAACCGCGCAGCTGGCACCACCGTGGCCACTGTGGTCGCTTCTGACAACGTCGGTGTGACTGGCTACAGCTTTACCGCGACTGGCACCAACACCAGCGCTGACGGCTTCTACCAAATCAGCAACACTGGCGTGATCACGATCACGGCGGCTGGTGCAGCCTCTGGCGTCAACGACTTTGAACAAGGCACCAACACTGGCAACTACGGCATCACGGTACGTGACGCGGCTGGCAACAACAGCAGTGCCACCATCACGCTGAATGAGACGAACGTGAATGACAACGCGCCAGTCCTCGACCTGGATGCAAATAATTCCACAACAAGCGGTGTGAATTTTGTTACTAGCTATACTGAAAACGGGGCAGGCATCTCTATCGCTGATACTGACATTGCTATCACTGATGTTGACTCTACTAATTTAGTGAGTGCAGTGATTACATTAACCAATATGCAAGCTGGTGATGTACTTGCTGCCGGTGTTTTACCTGCAGGTATTACTAGCAGTATCGTAGGCAATGTAGTGACATTAAGCGGCAACGCAACTTTGGCTAATTACCAAACAGCAATTCGTGCGATTACTTTTGCAAACACCAGCGATGCGCCAAATACAACCCCGAGAAATATTACTGTGGTTGTTAATGATGGATTTGCGAACTCTAATACGGCTACGACCACCATTAATGTTATTGCTGTGAATGATGCGCCTGTAGGTGTTGCGGATGTATTTAACGGCGCAAATAGTGTGGTGGAAGGGACGACGGTTGTTCGCGGTAATATTCTTGCCAATGACACCGATGTTGATTCAGCTACATTGACTGTTGCTCAGTTCGCTACAAATAGTGGCGCTACTGCAACTAGCGCAAATGGTACAAACTCAATTACTACAGCCCTAGGCGGCACAGTAGTGATGAATACTGATGGTACCTTTACTTACACTGCGCCAGTACGTAACCATGCAGATGCTATCTCAGATGTTGATAGTTTTGTGTACCGTACTTCAGATGGGAGTCTGAACTCTAATTGGACGACAGTAAGCCTTAATATTACAGACTCTGCACCAGTCGCTAATGTTGATACGGATAGTGTTGGTGTGGGTTTACGTAACCCTACAACCAATAATGCAGCTAGCGTAACGGGTAACGTGGTTACTGGTGCAGGTGATACCGGTGGCCCAGATACGCTTGGTGCTGATACTGCACGTGTATCTAGCGTAGTATTTAACGGCACAACCTATAATTTAGGTGCGGGCAATACCAGCATCGTCACCAGCAATGGTACCTTACTCATTAATGAGACTGGTAGTTACACTTATACCTCTAGCTATCAGAATAAAGTGGTGCCAGTATCGCCAAGCAATACAGCAAGTACCGTTGCAGACTGGACTAGTGCTGGTATTAGTACGTTTGGTTTTGAGTCAACTGATGCTCAAAGAAGCTCGCTATATGGTGGTGCTAGTGGCAATAGTTTTAATAACTACCAAAACATAATCATTGCTAACTTGGGCGCCAATGGTAATCAGGTGACCTACAGCAATCCAAGCAATGCTAATAATGATGGTTTAGGGGTGGAGTCTGGTGGTGGGACAAATGCCAATAATAACGGACGTATTGAGCAGAATGAGAGCTTGGTGCTCAATCTTGGTATGTTGAGCCGCAGCACGGGCGTTACTTTAACTGACCTTGCCTCTGGTGAAACTGCTCAATGGAGAGCGTACGATGCTAATGGTGCGCTCGTGGCTTCAGGAACAGTTTCAGGAACGGGGTCACAAGGAAATAATAACAGTATTATCTCAACCACGCTTACCAGTACCAGCGCATTCCAGTATGTTGTTTTCACTTCTAGTGCAAACGGCTCACATTATCGTATCAATGGGTTGACAGTAACGCCGAACCTGAGCTCTGTTACGCCGGATCAGTTCACTTATACACTGACGGACGCGGATGGCAGCACATCAAGCACAACCTTGACGATTAGCACTAATGGTAGCCCTAGTGCCGTTGCCGATAGTGCAACCGTGTACGAGTCAGGTTTGTCGACAGGCACTCAATCTGGCATGTTGGCAACAACAGCAACTGGCAACTTGTTGGTGAATGACGCAGGTATCAGTACTACGACCACCATCACCAGCATCAATGGTGTAGCGCCTTCTAGCGGCACCATCACGGTTACCAATGCTACCGGCACTCTAGTGGTGAATGCCAGCACCGGTGCGTACACTTACACACTGAATGCTGCTACTACAGAGGGAGTCAACGACAAACCTAGCTTTAACTATGTGCTGACAGATAGTGTTACCGGGCAAACTACCAACGCTAATTTGGTGGTAAATGTTGTGGATGATACGCCTAAGGGTGGCGATATTACGCAAACACTACAGGCGGCAACATCAGCGCTTACCTTCAACGTGGTGATTGTGTTGGACCGTTCTGGCAGTATGGCGCAAGATGCGAATGGCTTGTGGTCTAATCAATCCGGATATGATGCAAGCACTAACCGCCTGGAAATTGCTAAAGAGGCAATTGCGCAGTTAATCGCGCGTTATGATGGTTTGGGCAATGTTAACGTGAAGATTGTTAGCTTTTCGTCTGATGCGGTGGAAAGCGAATGGTACATTGATAACGTAACTGGTGCTGTGCGCTATGTGGATAGCGTACAGGCAGGTGGTGGTACACAATACTCAACCGCTCTGAATGAAACTATGTCTGGCTTCACACAGCCCGTTGCTGACAAAACATTGTTCTACTTCATCACGGATGGTCAGCCAAACTCAGGCTATGAGGTTGATGCAACCTTGCAAACACAGTGGCAAAACTTTGTTGCAGCCAATGGCAATATCTCCTTTGGTATTGGTATCGGTACTGCAGCATTGAGCTCACTCACACCAATTGCATACCCTAATGTGGATGCCGATGGCAATGGCGCGGAAGACTATGCAATTCGTGTCGATAACCCAGCTGATCTTGCTGATACATTATTGTCCACAGTGGACGGTGGCGTTGTAGTTGGTAGCCTCTCTGTACTGTCGGGTAGCGGTACCAGCGGCTTCTTGCTAGGTGCGGATGGCGGCAGATTGAATAGTGTAGTCGTTGATGGCATTACTTATACTTACAGTGCAAGTGGCCCAAGTACTATCGTTGTCGAGACCAATAAAGGTGGCGAATTGACCGTAAACTTCCTGACAGGGGAATACAGTTACCAACTCTTGCTCAATAGAACAGTGCAAAATGAGCAAGAGTCATTCTTTGTTACCGCAGTTGATGGAGATGGTGACACGAAAAGTATCAATCTGAATATTAATTTAAATTACGTTGCTAATTTAGACCCTAACGCCGATACGATTTTGACGAACGTGGTAACGGGCACACCAATTAGTGTTTCAGCTGATGCGCTGCTTCACAATGACAGCTTGCGTGGTACAGGCGGCATTACTAGCACGCAGAATGCAGTTAATGGCACGGTAAGTGGTACAAGTACTGTGCAATTTACCGCCAATGCTGTTGCGGCAAAAACGATACAAGTGGTTGCAGAGGCGCCTTATGACTCAACGTCACAAACGCAAAACAATACCCGTGAGAACGCTGTCGATTTAACCGACCGCAGTAAATTCGGTACTGTAGTGTCTGGCACGCCAGCTTGGGCTGTGGATGTGACAGGTGGCAGCTCTATCGTATTTAGCGGTTTGCTAGACAACAGCAGCAGTACGCGTGATGTTGATTACGTTAAAGTGAAAATGTATGCAGGCGAGCGTGTGTTTATTGATGTTGATAACCAAACGCAAGGGGTGAATGCCTTTGTTGAGTACTTTGATGCAAATGGAGTGCTGCAGACATTTACCGTAGGCACGACAGGCTCAGGTACTACCTTGGCACCTAATGGTTACTTCACTGCGCCTGAAAGCGGCGAGTATTTTATCCGTATGCAAACAGTAGGTACGACAGATACAAGCTACAACTTAGTCTTAACCTTGACTGATATCGTTGGCCCAATGTCAGAAAGTGGCAGTTTTGAGTATACGGTTACCGAAGGCGGCGTTGCTAGCTCAGCATCAGCTACTGTCTACAACGTAGTGGGTAATACCATTACCGGTGGCGACGGCGATGAAATCCTGATTGGCGGTAATACTAACGATACCTTAATTGGCGGAGCTGGTAACGATGTACTGATTGGTGGTGCTGGTAACGATACATTGTTGGGTGGTACTGGGGCTGATCGTCTTGAAGGTGGTTCAGGTAACGACATTTTAAATGGCGGAGCTGGTAACGATGTACTAATCGGCGGTACTGGTAGTGACACCTTGACGGGTGGCTTGGGTGCTGATGTGTTTAAATGGTCACTTGCTGATGTGAGTGCGCCTGGTACACCGACTACCGATGTCATTACGGATTTTGACACCACAGTAAATGGCGACAAACTTGATTTACGCGATTTGTTGCAAGGTGAAATTGGTGATGGCGTAGGCGCTAATTTACAGAACTACCTGCATTTTGAAAAAGTGGGTACTGATACCGTAGTACATATCAGTAGCAACGGTAGTTTCAATAATGGCTATAACCCAGCAGCTGAAGTACAAACGATTACATTACAGAATGTTGATTTGATTGGAACCAATACAAATGACCAGCAAATCATTCAAAATCTGATCAATAATCAAAAATTAATCACGGATTAATCATTCAATCATATTAAGGTTAATTTTACTGCTTCAACTTAAGACCTTTGGTGACATTACGTCACCAAAGGTCTTTTTATTTAAGGGATGTTTGTCGATAAATCATCACTTTCATTTCTCTTTAGTGAAATTTGGCATGATTAAAAATCATTTAAAGTGTCAATAAATAGACACTTTTCATCAAAATTCTTGTAGTTGCGTTACTTTTTTTAGTAGCATATCTTTATTCAATATGGCTTTAATAATAAAAATATCATGTTAATGTGCATTGTAAATTTTTGTAATGTAATTAAGTAACACTATGTAAATGATTGATAATAATCATTCTCTTATGTAACATCTGCGCTTTAATCAGTGCTGTATAAGCTCGTTGAAGTGAACTGACTTAGGCTTCTGATTACTAATCTGGTATATTTTTTGCTGATGCACATGTCAATATAGTGTTGTTTAGTGCATGACGCAGATGCTAATAAGACTGGTAAGCGTTTTAGAATTCGGAGAGTGATTTGAGTAAACAGTTTAAATATAAATTAAGTTATTTGTTCTTGCTCGGCTTGAGTGTATTAGCAACTGATGTTGCGTATGCAGCGGAGCCTTTAATTAGCTTAAAAGATATGGTTGAAAAAACAATCACTTCCAATCCTGAAGTCCAAGCTAGATATCATAAATTTTTAGAAGCAGGCTACGAGCAAGATACGGTTCGAGGCGGCTTTTTGCCGAAAGCTGACCTTGTTTCTACCTACCGTAAGCAAGAAGAGCTAGTCAAAAATACCAGTAATACGCAAATTCCGCGTATGAATAATGAGCTAGTGTTAAGACAAATGATTTTTGACGGCTTTGCAACTAGCAATGAAGTTAAACGTTTGGGTCACGCGAGCCGAGTTCGATATTTTGAACTGCAAAGCGCGATGCAAAGTACCTCATTAGAGTTCGTGCGTGCTTACCTAGATACACTGCGTTACCAAGAGTTAATTCAATATGCAAAAGACAACTATGTGATACATAAACAGTTGTTTGATCGTATTCAAGAGCGCGTGAATGCTGGCGTTGCGCGTAAAGTTGACTTGGAGCAGGCAAGTGGCCGTTTGGCATTGGCTGAGGCCAACTTACTCACTGAAACGACTAACTTACATGACGTGACAGCCAGGCTGCAAAGGTTGTATGGTGAGTTGCCACCAGCCACATTAGAAGTGCCGACATTATTCCATGCTGATTTGGAACCAAGCTCTGAAGCTGCATTAAAAGTAGCATATAGACAAAATCCAGACTTGTTATCAACAATTGAGGACATTCAAGCCAAAAAGAACGAGATTAAAACCAACGAGTCTCGCTATTATCCTCAGTTGAATTTACAAGCGCGTAAAAATTTAGGTACCAGCTCTGATGGTCGCTACAGTAATAGTGCTGCAGACCTGCTTGAATTAACTATGAATTTTAATTTGTTTAACGGCTTTTCTGATAAAAATTCAATCAGCACCGCTGCGCAAAAACTCAATGGCGCACATGATCAGCGTGATAAGGCGTGTATTGATACACGTCAGTTGGTGACCGTTGCTTACAATGATGTGAAGCAGTTAACCGAACAGCGCGTTTACAGAACCAAGCACAAAACCTCGATTGAGAACGCACGTGAGGCTTACCGTAAACAGTACGATATTGGTCAACGTACGCTATTAGACTTGCTTGACTCAGAGAACGAATATTTTCAGGCTAAGCGCAGCCTGACTAACACTGAATATGACTTGCAGTTAGCACATGCAAGAACCTACGCCGGTCAAGGTGAGCTGCTCAATAAAATTGGGGCGCAACGTGGTAACTTACCTGAATATGCACGTGAGGAATATTTAGATAACGAAAATGTCTGCCAAGCCTTAGCGCCAGTACAGATTCAAATCGATAAAGCTGCGTTGGTGGCAGATGCTAAACCATTGGCTAATATTTACCCTTCAATGGCTAAACCGGTAACGCCTATTGCAACACCTGTGGTGGCGCCTGCGGCCGCGCAAGCTTGTAATGTACAAACGATTACAGACCGAGTGAATGACTGGGCTAGTTCTTGGCGTCAAAAAGATGCAGATCGCTACTTCCGATTCTATGCAGATAAATTTGCACCAGAGGCGCCGTTGGATAGGGCGACATGGGAGAAACAGCGTCGTCAACGTTTAAGCACAAATGGCAAAATTGGCCTGAAGATTGAAGATTTACAAGTGAGCTGTGATGGTGATGTTGGTAAGGCTACATTTAAACAAGGGTATACCTTAACGACCTTTAAAGTTAAGAAAGTGGCCGATACCTCATGTGAGGTTTGCAATATGCAGCGCACACCAACCATTGCTTATCAAGATAATGCAAACAAAGAGCTGCAGTTTCAAAATGAAAGCAGTGATTGGAAAATTATCCGTGAGCTAGTTAAGTAGTAGTTAGTTAAGTAATCTAGCAAAGTAATTTTTCTTGCAGTGATTTATAAAGTTAAATAGCAAGACAATAAAGGCGCACCCTAATGATATTAGCGGTGCGCTTTATTTTTTGAGCATATTGGGTGTGGCTAAGCGAGGTTTTTGGGTGTTGCGAGTGTAAAAAGCCAATTGAAAATGCAAATGTAGAAAAATAATTAAAAAATGATGAAATAGTTTTGCAATATTTTCAGTAATTGTTATAGAATACGCACCGCTGTTTGATCTACACCTTCCATCCGCCCGGGTGGTGAAATTGGTAGACACAAGAGACTTAAAATCTCTCGCGCGTAAGCGTGTGCCGGTTCGACTCCGGCCCCGGGCACCAAAGTTCTTCCCGATTTAAACCACTTATCTAAAAAAAGATTTTTGCAAAGCTTTTTGTTCGATTTGTATTCTTGATGTTACTCCCTGATTGATATTGCTTAGTCGCACAGCTAAGTCTAGAATGAAGTTGACTTAGCGTGGTTATCTGCGCGTATTCGTGTTTTACAGTATTTAGCGCGGCAAGCTTGATTAAGTCGCCTTTTCTTACGTTTAACAGCAAGAGGGTCAATGCGGCGCATTCTGATATCGATTGGATTTATCCTGTTGGTTGGGGCTGGCGCTTGGTATCTTACAAAGCCGAAGCCGCTACCCGTCACTCTTTTTGTTGTACAGCCTGGGCTAGTTGAGTCCAGCGTTTCTAATACGCGAGCCGGCTCGGTTGAGGCATGCTTGCGTACCCGTTTATCTCCAATCATCGGTGGTCGTATCGCGTACCTAGGCGTTAAAAAGGGCGACCATGTTAAAAAAGGACAAGTGCTCATTCAATTGTGGAATGAGGATCAGCAAGCGCAAAGTGCGTTGGCACTCAAGCAAGTAGATAGCGCACGCAAGCGTGTTGGTGAGGTGTGTATTTTGGCTGACAATGCCGAGCGAGAAGCTGCGCGCAGCACACAACTCCGGCAACGCGGTTTTATTTCCGAGTCCGCAGAAGAAAAATCACGTTCAGAGGCGAGGTCACGCCGCGCAGCATGTTTATCCATTAACACTGAGATTGCCCAGGCGCAAGCTAGGCTGAAGCTAGCTCAGGTGGAGCAGGGCAGAACTGTACTGGCTGCGCCATTTGACGGTGTGGTTGCTGATATCGTCGGTGAGTTGGGTGAGTACACGACACCTTCTCCCCCAGGCGTTGCCACGCCACCGGCAATAGATTTAATTGATAGCTCATGTCTTTACGTGCAAGTGCCGATGGATGAAGTAGATGCCCCTAAAATTAAGCTTGGGCAACCTGCGCGCATAGTGCTGGACGCGCTGCCTGGAAAAACCTTGTTGGGCCATGTTAAACGTGTTGCGCCTTATGTTGTCGCGGTAGAAAAACAGGCGCGCACGATTGATGTGGATGTCGCATTGGATAATGCCGCGGATATCAAGCAGTTATTAGTGGGTTACAGCGCTGATGTAGAGGTGGTTTTAGACCACCATGACCAAGTGCTCAGGATACCAACTTCAGCATTGCTGGAGGGCGGTAAGGTGCTGCTGTACCAAGATAAAACCAGCAAGCTGGAATCACGAGCCGTAAAGGCAGGTATCGCCAATTGGCAATATACCGAGATATTGAACGGGCTTAGCAAAGGTGATCGAATTGTGACATCTGTAGATCGTGAAGGTGTGCAAGCTGGCGCGTTGGTCAGCGTGGAGTCGTCGGGGAAATAAGCCATGGCTGATACCCTTATCCGCTTAGCGCATATTAGCCGTACTTTTTATTTGGGTGATGGTCAGGTGCATGCCTTGCGTGATGTTAACCTTAACATAGAGCAGGGTGAATATATTGCGGTGATGGGGCCGTCCGGCTCCGGTAAATCTACATTGCTGAACGTGCTGGGCTTGTTAGATCGTGCAGATACTGGCGTGTATCATTTAGCAGGGCGCGATGTCACTACGCTTGCTGCCGATGAGCAGGCGCGAGTGCGCAGTGAGCATGTCGGCTTTATATTCCAGAGTTTTCATTTAGTGACTAGATTAACTGCCTCAGCCAATATCGAGTTGCCGCTGATGCTGGCAGGCATTAACCCCGATGAGCGTGCGCAGCGCGTGAAACAGGTGCTGCATGACTATGGTTTAGATGCACGCGCCGAGCATAGGCCCAATGAGCTATCCGGTGGGCAACGGCAACGCGTGGCAATTGCGCGCGCCACGATCATGCGGCCGACCTTGCTGTTGGCAGACGAGCCTACCGGTAACTTGGATAAAGTGACGGGCGAGGAGGTGGAGGCACTACTTGAAGCATTAAACGCACAAGGCATGACCTTGATTGTGGTGACGCATGATCAAGCGCTAGGTGCGCGTGCGCGCAGGCAAATCAAAATGGATGATGGTGCGATTGTGAGCGACACGGCAGCGAGCGTTAATGTAGGGGTAACATGCGATGAGAGTCCCTGATGCATTGCGCTTTGCCAGTTATGCCGCCATAGGCTCGCCAGTGCGCACGGTGCTGCTGGTACTGGCAATGGCGATAGGTGTTGCCTCTGTGGTGGTGTTAACTGCGTTGGGCGATGGGGCAAGGCGTTACGTGGTAGATGAGTTTTCTTCTATAGGTACAAATTTAGTGATTGTTTTGCCTGGGCGCTCGGAAACGCGTGGGTTTAACCCTGCAAACTTGGTAACGAGTACACCGCGGGATTTAACGGTTAACGATGCCGAAGCCTTGCTGCGGCTGTCAGGTGTTAAACGGGTGTCTCCTCTGGTGGTGGCAACAACCGAAGTTAAGGCGTCCGGAAAGCTGCGTGAATCTATCTTAATTGGTACCAATGCCGATTATATCCAGCTACGTAATCTTAAGTTGTCACTGGGGCGCTTTCTTACAAACACCGAGTTTGGTGGCGGCTCACCAGAGGTAGTGTTAGGTGCGGTGGTACGCACCGAACTATTTGGCACTGACAACCCGATTGGTAAAACTGTGCGTATTAGCGACAGAAAATATCGGGTGGTAGGAGTGTTGGCTGAGGGCGGCCGCGGTATGGGGATTACTAGTAATGATGTAGTGATTGTGCCTATCAATACTGCGCAGGCGATGTTAAATACCAATACCTTGTTTCGCATTTTAATTGAAGCGCATAGCCGCGAACAGATTAACCCTGTGAAGTCGCGCGTGTTAAAGACTATTATTGCCCGGCATGAAGGTGAAGAGGATATTACAGTCATTGCACAAGATGCCGTGTTGCAAACTTTCGATAAGATTTTAAACGTACTAACACTGGGCATTGCCGGTATCGCCGCAATCAGCTTAGCGGTGGCGGGCATATTGGTGATGAATGTTATGCTGGTTTCGGTGACGCAGCGCACGGCTGAAATTGGCTTATTAAAAGCGCTGGGGGCGACTACTGCTGCCGTGCAGCAGTTGTTTTTGTTTGAGGCATTACTGCTTTCTGTGGCTGGTGCAGTTGTCGGGGTGGGGTTTGGTTATCTGGGGGCTGCGGTTTTACGTTATTTATATCCTGTGTTTCCTGCTTACCCACCGTTGTGGGCAGTGTTGGCAGGTTTAGGCACAGCCTTAGTTGCCGGCTTGGTATTTGGGGTAATGCCAGCCAGAAATGCCGCCAAATTGGATGCGATTCAGGCACTATCCAGAAAATAATGGTGATTAACCGCGAGTATTCACCAATGCGATTGCGAAAGCGTTTACTACTAGAGCATATATGTTAATTAGAGATTCTATACGGTTCGCTATGCAGGCCATTAGTGCGCATCGGCTACGTAGCTTTTTAACCATGCTGGGCATTGCTGTGGGTATATGGTCTGTGATTTTGTTGACCTCTATTGGCGAGGGCGTGCACCGCTATGTGTTGGCGGAGTTTACCCAGTTTGGCACCAATGTGATTGCAATTGCTCCCGGTAAAATCAAAACCGGCGGGCAGGCACCGGCAGGCATTCCATCCACGGCACGCTTGCTTACCATGGAAGATGCAGTAGCGCTCAAACAGTTACCCAATGTGACTGGCGCAACACCTACGGTATGGGGTAACTCTGAGCTAGCCGCCAATGGCCGCTTACGGCGCTCCACGGTATATGGGGTTGATGCGGATTTTACTCGGGTTTTTAGTTCTTCAGTACGTATCGGTAGCTTTTTGCCTGCAGCCAACATGGGGGACTCGCGCGCTGTGATTGTGCTAGGTAGTAAGTTGCGAGAGGAGCTGTTTGGCCACCAGAACCCATTAGGTGCTCGCGTTAAAATCGGCGGTCTGCATTTTCGCGTAATTGGTGTAATGGCACCTAAAGGCCAGTTTCTCGGTATTGATCTTGATGACACGGCATTTATCCCTACCGAGCGTGCATTGGAGTTATACAACCGTGAGGGTTTGATGGAGATTCATGTGCTTTACCAAGAAGGCGTATCCCCCACTAGCGTTGCTAACGCAGTTAAGTCTTTGTTAAAGCTACGTCATGGGGCTGAGGATTTCACCGTAACCACAGAGGAGGATATGCTGAACACGCTATCCAATATACTCAATATATTAACGATGGCGGTGGGTGCACTGGGTGGCATATCATTACTGGTAGGGGGCGTAGGCATTGTCACAATTATGACTATTGCCGTGAGTGAACGTACCAATGAAATCGGTTTGATGATGGCACTGGGCGCACAGCGTGCTACGGTGCTGTTTTTGTTCTTAGGTGAGTCTGCTGCACTGGCTGCATTGGGCGGTGTATGTGGCCTGTTATTTGGTGTTGTGACCGCACAGCTTTTGCAATTTTTATTGCCGGCTTTGCCGGTGCATACGCCGTGGAGCTTTGCCATTATTTCACTTTTGGTTTCTATTACAATTGGCCTGTTAGCAGGCGTAATGCCGGCCAGAAGCGCATCGATGTTAGACCCAATCAACGCCTTGCGAGCAGAATAGTGAAGTGAAAATATCTCGCGTATAAATGTCTGCTATCAGCTTATAATAATACGCTGGGTCCACAAGCTAACTGATTGATATTGCGGCAGTAGTGTTTGCAACATAATGAATAGACAATAAACGATGGAACAAAAAAACTCTCCTATTGAAGCTGCTCGCCAGACCTTGATACAACTAATGCAACGCAAGTTGCCACCAACCCCTGATCACTTTCGTAGTGTTTACGACGAAATCATGGGGGTTAAGTCGATAGATCAATCCGTAGAGCTAGGCAAAACACTGGAAAAAGTACTCCAGCAAGCCGGTAAGCAAAAACCCAAATATATTGCGGTTGCTCAGGCGCTTAACCCGCTTATCGAAAAAGGGGATTGGCCTAAAGTAGAAGAGCAACTCACTAAGCTGTTTCCATCCAGCGCCACCAGCGCAAGTGTGGAAGAGGCGAACTGGTCCAATGTTATTCGTAACCTACTGAAACAGCTGGAGGTCAGCCACAAAGGCGTGACCTTAAGCCGCAAAAAAGAGGGTTTGAGCAAGGTGCTGGTTAACTTTGCTAGTGACTCAGACGTGCTCGCGCAAAAGATTCAGGCGTTAGTGAACTCTTGGGGCTTAAGCGGCACAGCTGACGCCGTGATGGCCTCAGAGGCTGCGGATGCCACAGCCGCGGCTAGTGTTGCAACCCAGGCTACCTCTGCCAGCTCTGTGACTGGTTCTAGCCAATGGCGTGACATGCTGTTAAGGGCATTTGAGCTGTCGATTATTCCTAATTTAGCGGCTACCCCTGACTTGCAGCAGAAGGCTGTCAACTTGCTTGGCCGTATGCAAAAGGCCAGCAACGAGCAAAGCTTAATTATCTGTGCTGCAGATTTAAAATCCATTTTATTATCGCTTGAGATGCAGCGCGATCAGCAAAGCCGCATCCATGAGTCATTGTTGCAGTTGTTGCGCTTGGTACTTTCGAGCATGGGCGAGATGGTGCAGGCTGAAGACCAGTGGCTCTATGCACAAACCACAGTTATTAGTGACATTGTGTCTAAGCCTGTGAATCTAAATACCCTATACGATGCTGAAAGCAGCTTGAAAGAGCTGGTGTATAAGCAAGCCCAGCTAAAGCCTGCGCTTACCGAAGCAAAAGACACCCTGAAAAAAATGGTGACCACTTTTGTTGATAGACTGGTGGAAATGACAGAAAGCACTAGCGACTATCACGACAAGATTGAAGCTTACCAGCAAAAGATTGCGACTACCGATAACATTGGCGAGCTGAATGTATTGCTTAATAGTATTCTGGATGACACGCGCTCTATTGGTTTAACGGTACAGCGTACGCGTGATGAGTTTATGAATAGCCAGAAACAGGCGCTCGCTGCAGAAAAGCGTATCCAGGAGCTGACTGCGGAGCTTGATTATATTGGGCAGGTGGCACATCAGGACTACTTAACCGGTGCGTTAAATCGGCGTGGAATGGATGAGGCGCTGGAACGCGAGTTTAGCCGTGCGGATCGCCACAACACGACCTTATGTGTTGCAATGCTGGATATTGACCACTTTAAAAAACTTAATGATACGCTCGGTCATGCAACAGGTGACGAGGCCTTGACGCATTTGGTTAAAGTGCTGAAAGATGTCTTGCGTACAACGGATGTACTGGCGCGTTACGGTGGTGAGGAATTTATTATTATCTTGCCTGCAACGCCGCAAGATGAAGCAGTGAAAGTGATTACACGCGTACAGCGTGAGCTCACTAAAAGCTTCTTTATGCATAACAATGAGCGTGTACTGATTACCTTTAGTGCTGGCGTTGCCGAGCGCGTGGGTAATGAAACGCCTGAAGTGTTAATCCCGCGAGCTGATGCCGCACTCTATAAAGCAAAGCACAGTGGGCGTAATCGGGTAATTGGTTCTGAAAACCTGCCAGATAGCCTGGTTTAAGTTTTTTAAATAAGGACTAAGCCATTAGTAGCCATAACGTACGACGGGGGGGAGATGTTTAAGCTCCTCATCGTTATATAAACGACCACGTGTAATAAAGGCCTGGCCTGAGCCGCAATCTAAAGAAAATGAGCCGCTAGAGCCTGGCACGGCATCCAGTATTGTGTGCGTGTTTTCTGCAAATGAGAAATGGCTGTCACCCATATAGAAAATAGCGCCAGCCAGTTCGCCCAGCACCACATCGGAGGGGGTGGGTCTAAATTCTTTAGCCGGCATGCATAATGGGCCGCTACCTTCGCAACAGCCACCAGATTGGAAAAAAATAATAGGGCCATGTGCAAGGGTGAGCTGCTCAATCAGCGCAAGTGCTGATGGTGTGGCTGAGATACGTTCGGTCATCATAAACCCCTGAAAAAAAAGAGGCGGGTTAGCCGCCTCTCTGTTTTAATCATTTAGCGTGACTATTATTGTAGGTAACAGGCACGCTAAAGACTAGCGATAAGCGCAATAATTAGAAGAAGCCTAATTTCTTAGCGTTATAGCTTACTAAAAGGTTCTTAGTTTGTTGGTAGTGATCTAACATCATTTTGTGTGTTTCACGACCAATACCAGACTCTTTGTAGCCACCAAATGCAGCATGCGCAGGGTAGGCATGGTAACAGTTAGTCCAAACGCGGCCAGCTTTGATGCCACGACCCATGCGGTAAGCGCGGCTACCATCACGTGACCATACACCAGAACCTAAGCCAAATACGGTGTCATTAGCAATCGCCAATGCTTCAGCCTCATCTTTAAAGGTAGTAACAGCTAGCACAGGGCCAAAAATCTCTTCTTGGAAAATGCGCATTTTGTTATTGCCTTTGAATAGGGTTGGTTTTACGTAATAACCATCTGCCAAAGCACCTGTTAGGTGATTACGCTCGCCACCGATAAGTAGTTGCGCGCCTTCTTGTTTACCAATATCCATGTAAGACATGATTTTATTGATTTGGTCTTCAGAAGCCTGTGCGCCGATCATGGTGTTAGGGTCAAGTGGGTTGCCTTGTTTAATGGCAGCGACTCGAGGTAACACGCGCTCCATAAACTTGTCATACACAGACTCTTGAATCAGAGCACGTGACGGACATGTACAGACTTCACCTTGGTTAAAGGCAAATAACACTAAGCCTTCAACTGCTTTATCAAAGAAGTCGTCGTCAGCTAATGCGATATCTTCAAAGAAGATGTTAGGTGATTTACCACCTAGTTCCAATGTTGCTGGAATCAAGTTGCCAGCAGCAGCTTGTGCAATCACGCGGCCAGTTGCAGTTGAGCCAGTAAATGCAATTTTTGCGATACGGCGGCTGTTAGCTAAAGGTGAACCCACTTCACGGCCGTAACCATTCACAATGTTAATCACACCTGGAGGTAGGATGTCAGCAATGACTTCCATCAAAATCAACAGGCTGATAGGTGTAAATTCAGCAGGCTTCATCACTACACAGTTACCTGCAGCAACTGCTGGTGCTAGTTTCCAAGCAGCCATTAAAATCGGGAAGTTCCAAGGGATGATTTGGCCAACAACACCTAATGGCTCATGGAAGTGGTATGCCACGGTAGTTTCATCAATTTCACTCAAGCTGCCTTCTTGCGCACGTAGACAGCCCGCGAAGTAGCGGAAATGGTCAATTGCTAATGGAATGTCTGCATTCAGTGTTTCGCGAATAGGTTTACCGTTGTCAATTGTTTCAGCAGTTGCTAATAGTTCTAAGTTAGCTTCTAAACGATCAGCAATTTTTAATAGAAAGTTGGCACGTTGCGCCGGCGGGGTGCGGGCCCAGCCATCTGCGGCTGCGTGTGCAGCATCTAGTGCGAGTTCAACATCTTCAGCGCCAGAACGGGCTGCTTTTGTGTAAGGTTTGCCTGTAATAGGCGTAATTACATCAAAATACTCACCTTTAACTGGTGCTACCCATTTGCCACCGATAAAATTATCGTATTTAGTTTTGTAAGGTATTGTGACACCAAGACCTTTTAATAAATCTAAACTCATACCAACTCCTATAGTTTTTCTCTCGTTAATATAGTAATTCTTATTGTCTACCCGCATTTATTCATCAAGAAACTTAAAAATGCGTTAATGCCGCTAAAGTGCTTGTAAATAAACGAGTTTTGTAACACCGCCACTCCAAAACAATAACGCTAAGGCGCAAGCAAATCAAGCATTAGTCGATAGCATTTGTAAAATTAATGAATTTACGGAGAGACAAATCCATAATTTTTATCTTCAATAATTTTGGTGATTTATTTAGCTTTTGTATGACGCATTAATTGATTTTTGGTTGCAACACGATTTAACCGTTTGATTGATTTAAAAATAGAAAAAGACAGTTGCTTAAGTTATAGTGTGGTTGTCGTAATTAAAAAAACTGCATACTCATTGTTCAAACATGGCGGCTGATTTAGCAAACTCATCAATATTTGCGCGTAGCTTTTGGGACGGTTTATTGAATCCAACTTCCTTAAGCTTGGGCAGAGCTATTTTATCCATACTTGTCATTGCTGAGACCTTGGTAAGCTTTTTCTGGATATACACACTGTCTAGCCTAGGTGAGGGCTATGCCGTTATTGCAGCTGTTCCTTACTTTTATCTGATTATTTCCTACTTTAGCTTATTCATTTTTTACCAGTTTAAGCGTTTCGAGTACTTTACCTTTACGCAGTTAGTCATGCTGCTGGTGATGCCATTCTTTATGCAATGGATTATTGGCGGGTTTGAAGCTTCTAGCGGCGTTGCCATCTGGGCTATTTTGTCGCCAGTAGGTGCCTTAATGATTTTAGGTACTCGCCAGTCCACCCCATGGTTCTTGCTGTTTGTTGGCTTGGCGTTTCTTTCCTGGAAGCTAAATAACTACTTTGCGATTAACGCGATGCCGATTCCTAATGGGGTCAAAGATGCATTCTTCCTGATGAATATCACCGGTACGGCTGCCATTCTTTATGGCGTTCTGCGCTTTTTTCAGGTGCAAAAAGAGCGCATCATGCACTCGTTAGAGATTGAACAGGCAAGGTCTGAGCAACTGTTGCTGAATATTTTGCCAGCACCCATTGCACAAAGGTTAAAAGACTACGACATGCGTATCGCTGACCATTACGAAAGTGTGACCGTCATGTTTGCCGATTTGATTAACTTTACGCACATGTCCGACAAAATGTCGCCTACACAGTTAATTGATTTGCTCTCCCAGATATTTTTACGCTTTGATCAACTGGCAGATAAGTACCAAGTGGAGAAAATCAAAACAATCGGTGATGCGTATATGGTGGTTTCTGGGGCGCCTATTGTTTGTGATAACCACGCGCATCGCATGATGGAAATGGCTTTAGATATGCAGGCTGCACTAAAAGAGCTATCTGAAACAACCGGGATAAACCTCAGCATGCGCATCGGTATTAACACTGGGCCAGTGGTTGCAGGTGTGATTGGCAGCAGCAAATTTAGCTACGATTTGTGGGGTGATACCGTCAATATGGCCAGCCGTATGGAGGAGACCAGTTTGCCTAATTCAATACAAGTCACGCAGGAGACGCAGCAGCTACTGGCACACGACTATGTGTTCTCTTCACGCAAGGCGGTTGAAGTTAAAGGTAAAGGCGTGCTTGATACTTTTATTCTGTTGGGCAGAGCCGCGTAATTAACAAATAAAAAAACATCGGGGTATAAGTTTTTTATAGTGAATTGCACTATAATTCGCCCCCTAACGGAAGAGTGGATGAGCGGTTTAAGTCACCACCCTGGAAAGGTGGCATAGGGGTAACCCTATCGAGAGTTCGAATCTCTCCTCTTCCGCCAGCGCTTTTTCTCGTAAAAATTCATTACTAATCAATTGGTTGTTGTTCAGTCTCGACCTTTTTGACTCTTGGTAATGCCTTTGCATTTTATCCAGCTGCAACTCTCTATACTGATTTCATCTGATGTAAAGCTTTGTATTTTCAACTAAATACACATGACCAAATAGTTATTGGCTAATTATAAGCTTGCTCATGTCATTCACGGTTTGATGAGTGCAAGTTTCATATTGCTGCAATAAAACATAGTTACCTTAACGTTTAAAGATTTACCTGTAATGCAACAGGGCTTAAATCATCAAACTAAATAGGAGCTATGACATGGCAACTCATCAATACATTGAACAGCTAAGTAAGCGTGAGATTCTTTATAGCAAAAGGGTGCAATATTGCCTGCTGTTGATATTGCTCGCAGTGCTACCTCTTACAACGTTCTCAGGTGATGTGGGATTTCATGTGAAAAGCTTTAGCATCCTCATCAGGCAGTTTGGTGAGGTAGGGCTTTCTCTCCTGTTTACATTCATTATTATCACCGCATTAGTCGGGCTACGTAGCTTATGGAAGCTACATAAAACCGCTAGACTCAGAGCCAAGCATGAATGGAATGCGTATTCTTTGAGATAAGCAATACAGAGTAGTTAAGTTATTGGTGGTTGCAGCGTTGGGGTAGATGGCTATTCATGATTTTACTTAGTCTTTATTCATGAACAGTGACAGTGTTATTTTTTAACGCAGGTTCATAATGGAACCATTCGAACAAGACATGATGTCAGTTCAAACCCAACACCTAGGAGAATGATTATGTGGACAACACCAGCAGCTACTGAAATGCGTTTTGGCTTTGAAGTTACTATGTACGTCATGAACAAATAATACTTGTTTCAAGTATGAAAAAAACCCAGATTATTCTGGGTTTTTTTATGCCTGTAGGTTTCGCATATATACATCACATATTTCGCTAAGTTGTTCTCTCTATCAAAGCTATACTTCTACCTATGTCACTTGGTTGACTAGTAAAGTAGCTAATACAAAGCAGCTGATGCGCAAAACAATGACTTCACCGCAAATGGGCGATTGCGACGCCCGCTAATCAAGAAAAGTTGTATGGTAATGAGTAACACCGAAATCTTAAGAGCAAGTGCCATTAATGGGCTGCATAAAGTGCTTTCATTCAAGCAACCTTTTGCATGGCTGATTACAAACGGCTATCTGATGGTGGATGACCGTACTTGGGGTACCACATACCGTGGCCCAATACTCATTCATGCAAGCAAGGGTTTGTATGATGTGTACTATGATTATCTTAAAGCGAATACTGACCTTCCGTTACCGGCTAAAGAAGAGTTTGCATATGGCGGGGTAGTTGGTATTGCTGATTTGGTACTTTGTAGCCGGCCGGATGAGTTGCCCGAACATGCAAGCCGCCAGCATCGAGCGCAGTTTAAAGGTGTGAGCAACAGGCATTATGGATTTTTATTTGAACAATCCAGACCTGTACCTTTTATGCCATGCTCCGGCAAACTCGGGATTTTTGAAGTGGATATTGATGCGCTACTCAGTGCGCCGCCTGCCGCTCAAGCTGAGTTATTTTAGCTGCCTGCTAATTTAATCGCGTAAGATTTATAACTACTCCACAGTGCTGTACGCGCACTGATTTGTATCACGGTCTTTATGCTTTTTGCTTGTAATTAAATAGCTAAAAGTTATTGTAAGTGGATGATTTAAATTGCTAGACTTTCACTTATAATCTTTATAGATAACGCTTCCAGTCAACACAGAATAAATAGGAATACTCATGGCAAATTGGTATGAAGACAACGCTCAATCTATCGGTAAAACTCCGTTGGTTAAGCTAAATCGGGTGACAGATGGTGCGCCGGCACTGGTGCTTGCCAAAATTGAAGGGCGTAATCCAGCTTATTCAGTTAAATGTCGTATCGGTGCTGCCATGATATGGGATGCCGAGCAGCGCGGACTGTTGGGGCCAGGCAAAGAAATTGTTGAGCCTACTAGCGGCAACACTGGTATTGCATTAGCCTTTGTTGCGGCAGCCAGAGGCATTCCGTTAACCCTTACGATGCCTGAAACCATGAGCGTGGAGCGGCGCAAGTTGCTGGTGGCTTACGGTGCAAAGTTAGTGTTAACCGAGGGCGCCAAAGGCATGAGCGGTGCAATTGCAAAAGCGGAGGAAATTGCCGCTTCTGATCCTAACCGTTATGTATTGCTGCAGCAGTTTAAAAACCCAGCGAATCCTGCAATTCATGAAAAAACCACAGGCCCAGAAATCTGGGAGGCTACTGATGGCAAAATTGATATTTTAATCTCTGGCGTTGGCACTGGCGGCACAATTACCGGTGTAAGCCGATATATTAAAAACACACAAAAGAAAGCCATCATTTCAGTCGCAGTAGAACCTACTGCTAGCCCTGTATTAAGCCAAAAACGTGCTGGTGAGGAAATTAAACCTGCACCGCATAAAATACAAGGAATTGGCGCTGGCTTTGTGCCTGAGGTATTAGATTTGTCGCTAGTTGATGATATTGCGCAAGTGACCAATGAAGAGGCTGTATTGTACGCGCAGCGTTTAGCCAAGGAGGAGGGTATCCTGTCTGGTATTTCTTGTGGCGCGGCTGTGGCTGTTGCTGTGCGCTATGCAAAGCGCCCTGAAAACGCTGGTAAAACAATTGTTGTGGTATTGCCAGACTCTGGTGAACGCTATTTAAGCTCTATTCTCTTTGAAGGCTTATTTGACGACAAAGGCATTGCGGTATAAACCTAGCCATTAGCAAATAAAGCCGTGCTATTAAAGGGCCTCCCATGCAGGATACTGCATGGGAGGCTTAATTTATTGTAGTTAGGCACTGTTGATGCTTTTGCAGTGACTAACAGCTAGCCATAGATAAACGCCTTCTTGCTTATGCTGCTAGAAGGCGTTTTAAGTTTAGAGTCGCAGTGCTGTAGTGCACAATTCATGCGCACTGCTTGCTGACGCTAATCGTAATTAATAGAGTGCAATGATTAATTTCTATTGTTGCTTATGAACAGGTCTAGTTGCTACCGTTATTGCATTTATAAACAGATAGTTGTGTTAGATATTGCTTTTGATGATATGAAACATACTTCTAATTTTTAGGGTGTTTTTATTGGCTCTAGCTGATTGATAGTAATGATAATTTATTCGGTGAGGGGGCTTGGCAGGAGTGTGGCGCCCAGTTGTCAGGTGCGCCATATGAATAACTGGAGTTAGAGCATATTCTCTGTGTTGAATATGCAGCAGATGGTTTATTTTTGGTAGATTTGGTCAAACAGTGCACCATCAGCAAAATGTACTTTTTGTGCTTTGCTCCAGCTGCCGAAAACATCGCCAACACTAAATAACTCTATGTTTCTAAAGCGAGCTTTGTATTTGTTGGCAACAGAAGCTACGCTTGGCCTCAGGTAGTGCTGTGCAGCAATTTCTTGGCCAGCCTCAGAAAAATGATACTCTACATAAGCCTGTGCAAGTGCTTGATTTTTATGTTTGATTGCAAATTTATCTACAACCGCGATTGGATTTTCAGCCAAAATGCTAGTGGATGGATATACCACGTCAAATTTGTCACCTAGTTCTTTTTTAATGAGGTTTACTTCATTTTCAAATGTCAGTAATGCATCGCCAATTTCGCGCTGAGCAAACGTAGTGGTTGCGCCGCGACCGCCTGTATCTAATACCGGCACATTTTTAAACAGCTTGGTCACAAAGTCTTTGGCTTGCGCGTCATCGCCACCTTTTTTGATGACATAGCCCCAGGCTGCCAAATAGCTGTATTTACCGTTACCTGAAGTTTTAGGGTTAGGAATCACCACGCTAACATCTGGTTTAATTAAATCATCCCAGTCTTTGATGTTTTTAGGGTTACCTTTGCGCACTAAAAATACAGTGGTGGAGTTGGTTGGTGAGCTTGCATTAGGCAGGCGCTTTTGCCAATCTTTAGGAATCAACTTTGCACGGTCGTACAGGATGTCAATATCCGGTGCCTGGTTCATAGAGATAATGTCAGCCTCTAGTCCATCTGACACGGATCTGGCCTGTTTGCTGGAACCGCCGTGTGATTGATTGATGGTGACAGTTTCGCCGGTTTTTTGCTTCCAGTAGTTAACGAAAGATGGATTGAAGTCTTTATAAAACTCGCGTGTCACATCGTATGAAACATTAAGCAGCGTGTTATTGGCAAGTGCATTGCCCGTAAAAATTAAGCTTGAGATGGTTAACAAGCCCGCAAAGAGAGATTTTTTATACATAGTATTTACTCTAGTTCAATAATTAGGAGCTTTTAAGTTAATCATTAAGGTTTAATAATGTAAAAGAATAAAAAGCTATATGTATATAATTTATAAATATTATTGAAGCATTTTTGCCTACTTCTTTAAATAGTGAGAGTGGTGTATATTGATTGCACAAAACAAGGCGACGATTAAAGCCTTGTCATTATTGATAGAATTTTTCAGTTAGCGAGTGCTGACCGGACAACCGGAAGCCAGTGAGTCGAGAGACCACTGGCTTTTTTTATTTTCTGCGACAGGTATTGATATGTCTAACATAACTACGATATTGCCAGGTGAAAGTTTTGATATCCAAAGCATAGTGCAAGCTTTGCGTGATGTAAGGGTAACGTCTTTGGAGCATAGGCACCGACGTAACAAGCCGCCCAAGCTGCCTTCAAGAAAGGCATTGCAAACGGTGATTGATGGCTTAAGTGCCGCGCTTTTTCCAAACCGCTTAGGTGCGCCAGGCCTGCAAGAAGAAGGCATAGACTATTTTGTGGGGTTCACACTGGATACCGCCTTGCGTGAACTCAATACGCAAATCCAGCTGGAGTTACGTTACTCAGCCGACACTGATCATGACAAAACACCTAGCGTAGAGGCTGCTCTAAACAAGGCGCGTGCATTTGCTAAATCTTTACCAAAAATACGAAAGCTTTTGGATACAGATTTAGACGCTGCATTTCAAGGTGACCCAGCCGCACGTAGTTTGGATGAGGTGCTGGTTTGTTACCCAGGTATATCAGCCATTATTCACTACCGTTTAGCGCATGAGTTGCACAAACTAGGCTTGCCTCTCATCGCTAGAATCATTTCTGAACTTGCCCATTCTGCTACTGGTATAGACATTCACCCCGGGGCGACGATTGATGAAGGCTTTTTTATTGATCATGGCACAGGTGTGGTGATTGGTGAAACTGCATTGATCGGACGACATGTTCGGCTTTATCAGGCCGTGACATTGGGGGCTAAACGCTTCCCCACCGATGAACATGGCCATTTGATTAAAGGCAGCGCAAGGCACCCGATCCTTGAAGATGATGTGGTGATCTACGCTGGTGCCACCATTCTTGGGCGCATCACGATAGGTGCCGGCTCAGTGATCGGTGGCAATGTGTGGCTGACACGCAGCGTGCCACCTAATAGTCAAATTACCCAAGCTAAAACGCAGGTAAGCGCAACAGATGATGTTGCGCAGTAAACAAATTTTTAACAGGAGAAACAAATGACAGATATTCATCAAGCACATACCGCATTAGGGGATGTAGCTGCACGTACGCTATCGAACGCGACCAAAACCGTTCCAATGATGGGCACCATCACGCCACGCTGGTTGGTGCATTTAATGCAGTGGGTGCCTGTAGAAGCTGGTATCTACCGTGTGAATAAAGTAAAAGACCCGAGTGCCATTGAAGTGGATTGCTCTGCTAAAGATGAGCGTGATATTCCGGCAACTTTTGTAGATTACGAAGAGTGGGGCCGTGAGTACGTGCTAAACGCAGTGAATACCGCTGTGGATGTGCATACACGTGTTTCTGATTTATACAGCAGCCCGCATAATCAAATTAAAGAGCAATTACGCTTGACCATTGAGACGGTGAAAGAGCGTCAAGAGAGCGAACTGATTAACAATAAAGAATACGGTTTGTTGAACAATATTGTTGATTCACAAAAGGTTAAGTCACGTACTGGCTTCCCTACGCCTGATGATTTTGATGAGTTGCTCTCAAAAGTTTGGAAAGAGCCAGCGTTTTTCTTGGCACATCCACAAGCGATTGCCGCCTTTGGCCGTGAGTGTACACGTCGCGGCGTGCCACCACCAACCGTAGCGTTGTTTGGCTCGCAATTTATCACATGGCGCGGTGTGCCGATTATCCCTTGCGATAAATTAAAAGTGACTAATGGTAAAACCAATATTCTATTGTTACGAACAGGTGAAAGCCGTCAAGGTGTGGTGGGCTTGTATCAGCCTAACTTGCCAGGTCAGCAAAGCATGGGTCTATCTGTACGTTTTATGGGCATTAACCATAAGGCAATTGCATCATACTTGGTATCACTCTATTGCTCATTAGCGGTGTTAACTGATGACGCGATTGCGGTGTTGGAAAACGTTGATGTAGGCAACTACTATGACTACAAGTAATGGATATTCACCTGCATTAGGTGACTTATCATCTTTTGAGCCAGAGGCGATTTTAGCCTCCTTGCCGGGTGAGCATCCACGTATGGCTGCTGGCTTGGCAGTTGGCAGGCAGGCGAGTGAAACAGGGCACTTTGATGTGGCTGAGTTGAGCCGTATTGCCAATGAGCTATATGCAGAAGGATTCCCTGCTGGGGCGCCTTTTGCGCAGAAAGAAGAGTTTCCATCCAATGCTTCTTTAAACCCAGTGGCGGCAAACTCAATACTGCCAAGTGCTAATCTAATATCTGACCCGGTGCAGGCACCTACGCCTTCAGCGTTATCGGCATTGCCCAGTGTTTTATCTGGTGCATCAAGCTTTAACCAGGCAGACTACGCCAATGCAGTAGGCGTGCACCATGTGCCTGGCGGTGATCTTGCAACGATTAATCAGGCGATAGGCGGCATATATGACCCTTACCATCTGGAGCTTAATCAGCTATTAGGTGACTTAGGCGTTAATTCGGATGACTTCAGCGGTAATGCGAGCAGTGGTCATGGTGAATCGTCTTATTACTTCTTGCCTAGTGTAGCGCATCAGCATGATGCGTCGGTGGCCAGCCAAGCGGTGAGTGCGCATCCTCCATTTGATGTACATTCGGTGCGTAAGGATTTTCCTATATTGCGTGAGTTGGTGAATGGTCGCCCGCTGGTTTGGTTTGATAATGCAGCGACTACACAAAAACCGCAGGCGGTGATAGATAGAATCTCATACTTTTATCAGCATGAGAACTCTAATATCCACCGTGCCGCACATGAGTTAGCAGCGCGTGCTACTGATGCTTACGAAGGTGCGCGTGAAGCGGTGAGACGCTTTATTAACGCACCGTCGGTGGATAATATTGTTTTTGTACGCGGGACCACAGAGGCGATTAATCTAGTGGCTAAAACCTGGGGCAAGAAGCACATTGGCGAGGGTGATGAAATTGTTATTTCACACCTAGAGCACCATGCGAATATCGTGCCGTGGCAGCAGCTATGCCAGGAAACTGGTGCTAAGTTAAAAGTTGCACCGGTAGATGATAGTGGTCAGGTATTGTTGGCCGAGTATCAGAAGTTACTGACTTCACGTGTGAAGTTGGTGTCATTTACGCAAGTGTCTAACGCGCTTGGCACAGTAACGCCGGCGGCTGAAATGATACAAATGGCACACCGTGCAGGCGCTAAAGTGCTGCTGGATGGCGCGCAGTCTGTATCTCATATGCGTACGGATGTGCAGGCGTTAAACCCTGACTTCCTTGTATTCTCCGGGCATAAAGTGTTTGGCCCTACCGGCATTGGTGCGCTGTATGGCAAACCTGAAGTGTTGGATGATATGCCGGCATGGCAAGGCGGCGGCAATATGATTCAAGACGTGACGTTTGATAAAACGGTTTACCATGAAGCGCCTGCTAAGTTTGAGGCGGGGACAGGTAACATCGCCGATGCCGTAGGTTTAGGCGCTGCGCTGGAGTATGTTGAGCGTATTGGTATTGATAACATTGCACGCTATGAGCATGACTTATTAGTGTATGCAACGGCAGCGATGCAAAAAGTACCAGGCTTGCACTTTATTGGTACAGCTAAAGACAAAGCGAGTGTGTTGTCATTTAAGCTGGATGGCTTTAAAAGTGAAGAGATCGGTGCAGCTTTAAACCAAGAGGGCATTGCGGTGCGCTCAGGTCACCATTGCGCGCAGCCAATTTTACGCCGTTTTGGGGTAGAAACTACAGTGCGTCCATCACTTGCGTTTTATAACACTACCGCTGAAGTTGATCTGATGGTGAGTGTGTTATTGCGCTTGGCTTCACAACGTACACCTGGCAGTTTGTAAAAGTAGTACTTGTAAAAGACTTAGCCCTGAATATAGGCAACTATATTCAGGGCTAATGTTTTGCAGAAACATTGTTTGTGATGGTTATGCGTTCAGCGGCCACCATTTCTTTTGATTAAACGCAGATTCAATGGTTGGTTTAAGCTCGTCTTTTTTAATGATATCAAACATTCTTTCTTTGGAGCCACTAGGAATGTAGAGGATTTTAATGCCGCGTTTAGATGCATAGTTTTTTACTTTATGGGTGATCGAGTGATTCACCCACTTGGTTACTAATACAATCAATTTGGTATTTTGCGGAATCACTTTATTGCTGTCGCCGCCATTGCGCCCAGACCAGTGATGAATATTATCTATGCCGTAATTACCAAACACTTCCTTGATGCCATCTACTTGGTCGCCACCTACAATTAATACTGAACTCATGATAAGAGCCTCCTGTTTGTTCGCGGCACTAAATTTTGTCTAGTGCTGCTGGTATGATTGATATCGCTAAACTGAATTAAATAAGCTGAATCTGCGTTACGTGTTAATAAAAATTAATCGTGCGGCAGTCTGATTTTTTCGCGTTTTTCAATTTGGGTCACACGGCCTTCGTGTAAGATGATTTCAACTGAGCCGTATCCTGAGCCAAGCTTGAGCTCTTCAACCGCGCGTAAAATGTTTTCTGATAAATCACGGTTTTTGTACGCACTGATCGTTGTCGTTTTATTTTGTACTTGGTTAAGTGACATGGTCTCTCCTTCAAAATATAAGTAATTGCAATGACCATACTCTATATGGCTTATATAACAATTAAAAATAATTTAAATTTATATTTTTATAACTAAAAAGAATATAAGGGGTGTGGATAGTGTTGGGCTGTGCATCTAATGGCAAGCACACGGAGTGAGGTTGGCGCATATTTAAGTGAATGCTTAAAATTGCTTCTATTCCTAGTTTTATAAACGCGCCAGTCACTTAGCGTGCCTATCCCCATGCCTCCCACAATGTTATCCACAGAAATTGTGGAGTGTTGTTGCTGTGTGTTGGTGGCAGGCTTGCAATTTATCGCCGTGTTGCTTAAATCAACGCATTGTGCGGCTGGATATAAACATATAATAAATACGTTATCTATTTAATGCGCACCAATATCATGATGAACCCACTATTAGCTCCAGAACAAATTGAGCGCCTGCTAGATTCATTAGACAGAATTGCCTCGGCGCTGGAGGCTTCTCCATCTGCCAAGCCAGAGCAATCAATTGATTTTTCGCAGGCATTTGCTTATCGCTGGCAACGCAGCAATGGCATTAATCATGTGCCGCATTTAATAGCAGTCACTGCACCGCAACTCATCGGCTTTGATCAGCTATGCAATATTGAGCAGCAGATAGAACGTCTGCATCAGAACACCTTGCAGTTTGTGCGTGGTTACCCAGCGAATAATGCGTTGATGACAGGGGCGAGGGGGACAGGGAAGTCATCTTTAGTACGAGCCTGTTTAGATGCGTTTCATCAGCAGGGGCTGCGTTTAATTGAGGTTGAAAAGCAGCATCTGGATGATTTACCGCTTATCATTGAGTTGGTTTGTCAGCGCCCTGAGCGTTTTATTGTGTTTTGCGATGATTTATCTTTTGAAGATGGCGAGCATCACTATAAGGCTTTAAAAACTGTACTAGATGGCTCTGTTGCGGGTGCGGCTGCCAATGTGCTGATTTATGCCACCTCAAACCGCAGGCATCTGGTGACTGAAAAAATGGCAGATAATCTGGAGCATCGTAAAGATAACCAAGGTGAGATACACCCAAGCGATAGCTTAGAGGAAAAAATTTCACTGTCTGACCGTTTTGGCCTGCGCTTACATTTTTACAGCTTTAGCCAGGATGAATATTTAACCGCGGTGACGCAATGGGTAAAAAGCTTTGGTTTTACAATGAATGACAGCGTGCGGGAGGAAGCGCTGCGTTGGGCAACCGAGCATGGGTCTAGGTCTGGTCGCATTGCTTTGCAGTTTGCTCGCGATTATGCAGGGCGGGCTTTGCTAAAAAATGCAGGACCACTTTAGTTAAGTTAGCGGCTGTGGATGCGTAGTCTCATTCAGAAGCCAAATTTAAAATAAGTATAAATACGGCTACTTTGTTTAAAAATACTTCTTTTTAGCGTTTTCTATTCACACCAGTTACTTAGCATGCATATCCCCATGCACCCCACAATGTTATCCACAGAAATTGTGGAGTGAAACTAAATAGTGGCGCGCCATTTAGGCGTAAACGTGCATAAAAATAATGGTGCTTGAGTCAGGTGTGCATGAATAGTGACTGGCATTGTTAATTTTTAATAGAATCCAGCGCAAAAAAGTTAATTAGTTTTATAAAATATCGCCAGATAAATTACACTTGAAGTATCAACGTTAAAGGCTAGATCAATGGCAGAAAAAGAATACGATGC
>Ga0208269_100297_pt1 | contig 28641 bp, 17 predicted proteins | sample LakWasMe88_LOW11_2_FD_183912 | JGI IMG/M metagenome (GOLD analysis project Ga0208269, IMG submission 183912) | Freshwater sediment methanotrophic microbial communities from Lake Washington under simulated oxygen tension - Sediment Metagenome... | ecosystem: Environmental > Aquatic > Freshwater >...
ATTCATCGCCCTGACCCTCAGTCACTCGTGAACTTTTGAAGTGACTATCTTTAGATTTAATATTAAATCTATCTTTACTGGTTAGCGGCTATGCCCGTGCGCTGGTAAATAAAGCATCTCGAAACTATATATTTGAAACTTGCTTTTTGCGTTATGTTGTTTTTTACAACATCACTGTAAACATACATGTATTTGCTCGCGCCCTTTTTATTGTTTTTATAAAACTGCTTTTGAAAGGGACTACCTTGTCTTTTGAATCATTAAATCTGAACCCTGCTATCCTTCGTGCTATTGAAGAAACAGGCTACACCACACCTACACCTATCCAAGCACAGGCAATTCCTGTGGTAATGGAAGGCCACGACTTGATGGCCTCAGCACAAACTGGTACTGGTAAAACAGCAGGCTTCATGCTGCCAGCACTTAACTTACTTGCAACACCACACGAATCAAAAAGCCGTGGTCCACGTATTTTGGTGTTAACACCTACACGTGAACTAGCGACACAAGTGAATGACGCTGCACGTAAATACGGTAAATTCTTGCGCGCACGTACTGTAAGTATCGTAGGTGGCATGCCTTACCCACTACAAAACAAATTGTTATCACAACCACTAGACATTCTAGTTGCTACTCCAGGCCGCTTGTTAGATCACATGGAGCGTGGCCGTATTGACTTATCACGTTTACAAATGTTGATTTTGGACGAAGCTGACCGCATGCTAGACATGGGCTTCTTACCTGATGTTGAGCGTATTTGTGAGCAACTATCTGCTGAGCGTCAAACACTATTGTTCTCAGCAACATTAGATGGTGACATCGCACGCATTGCAAACAAGATTCTTAAAAACCCTAAAACTGTGCAAGTAGCTGCACAACGTGAAAAGCATGCAAACATTGAGCAACGCTTGCACTTTGTTGATGACATGACACACAAAAACAAACTACTTGAGCATTTATTGATTGCTCCTGAAGTTAACCAAGCGATCATTTTCACTAGCACTAAACGTCACGCTGATGTTTTAGCTGAAGATTTGTACGCAGCAGGCCATAAAACAGCTGCACTACACGGTGATATGACACAAGGTGCGCGTAACCGTACATTGACTAAATTACGTCATGGTGATGTAAAAATCCTGGTAGCAACTGACGTTGCTGCGCGTGGTATCGACGTACACGGTATTACTCACGTAATCAATTACGACTTACCTAAATTTGCTGAAGATTATGTACACCGTATCGGCCGTACTGGTCGTGCTGGCAACACTGGTATCGCCATTTCATTCGCGTCAAACATGGATAGACATATTCTGCGTAAAATTGAACAATTCACCGGCAACACCATGTCACCAGCAGTGATTGAAGGTTTTGAGCCAAAACGTGCGATGAAGATGGATGGCCCTGGCGGCAGTCGTCGTGATGGTCACAAACCAGGTGGTCGTGGTGGTTTTAAACCACGTGATGACCGTGGTGGTTATAAAGGCCGTGATGATCGCAATGGCGGTAGCCGTGATAGCGCTCCTCGTAGCGAAAACCGTTTTGAAAACCGTGGCAACCGTGATTCAGCACCGCGTGAAGTTAATGGCAACTCAGCTGGTTATGCTGGCAGATCTGATGCTAACCGCTCAGAAAGACCATCTGGCGACCGCCCACGTAGTTTTGGTGACCGCCCAGCGTTTGATAAAAACTCTGGTGACCGTAGCCGTGGCAACAATGCAGGCGCACCTAACCGCAGCTTTGGCGATAGCGTAGCTTTTGGTAAAAAACCATACGCACGTGACGGTCAACGTAGCGAAGGCCGTAACGATCGTGGCGCAGCACCAGCACGTCGTGATGGCGCTCGCAACGACAGCCGTCCAGCACGTAGTGGCTTTGGCGGTGCAAACGCAGGTGCAGGCAATGGCGCACCACGTCGCTCACGTAGTTTTGCATAATTGTAAGTAAAGACTTTAATTGAACAGTACCCAACAAATGACAGAAATCGTAACGACTGACAGCCCAAGTTTCAGCACATTAGGACTCGCACCTGAGCTCTTACGCGCATTAACTGAATCTGGTTACACTACCCCAACCCCAATTCAGGCACAGGCAATCCCTGTTGCCTTAGCTGGCGGGGATTTAATGGCAGGTGCCCAAACCGGCACAGGTAAAACTGCGGCATTTTCACTGCCCCTGCTACAGAAGTTACTACCGCTAGCCAATAACAGCACATCTCCAGCTAAGCACCCAGTGCGCGCGTTGATTTTGACGCCTACACGTGAGCTTGCGATCCAAGTGGAAGAAAGTGTAAAAGCGTATGCTAAACATACGCAATTGCGCTCACTGGTGGTGTATGGCGGCGTAGATATCAAAACACAGACACCTCACCTTAAAACTGGGGTTGAAGTACTGGTAGCGACACCTGGCCGTTTGTTGGATCATATTGAACAAAAAACGCTACAGCTTAATCAAGTGCAAATGTTAGTACTTGATGAAGCAGACAGAATGCTGGACATGGGCTTTATGCCTGACCTGAAACGAATTTTGGCATTATTGCCAAAACAGCGTCAGAACTTAATGTTTTCAGCGACATTCTCAAACGAAATTAAAAAATTAGCAGATGACTTTTTAACTAAGCCTCAACTGATTGAAGTGGCGCGCAGCAATGCAACCAACGACAATGTAACGCAAAAAGTATATCAAGTTGCACAATCAGATAAAGAAGCCTTGTTAATCCAGCTGTTAAAAGAAGCCGATGCAAAACAAGTCATCGTATTCACCAAAACAAAATTAACGGCTAGCCGTTTAAGCCGTAGCCTAGTGCGTGAAGGCATTGCCGCTGACGCGATTCATGGCGATAAAAACCAACAAGAGCGTATTAAAGCGTTGGATGCGTTTAAAGCTGGCACTGTTTCCGCGCTTATCGCTACCGACGTTGCCGCACGCGGTTTAGATATTAGCGAATTACCGATGGTGATTAACTATGAAATCCCTAGTGCGCCAGAAGATTATGTACACCGTATTGGCCGTACCGGACGTGCAGGTGCATCAGGTGTGGCAATTTCTTTTGTCAGCGATGATGAAGAAAAATATCTGGTTGAGATTGAGAAGCTAATCAAACGCCAAATTACTAAAGAGGCCGTCGCGCTAGACAGACCAAGCTCACGTGCCCGCAGCCATGCTGGCAGCCAAGTGAAAGAGCGTGAAACATCAACCGCTAGACGTGTACCTACCAAGAAGAAAAGCGCTGACCCATGGTTTGATAAGCCGTACGAGCCAAATTCACAGCCTGACAAAAATGTAGTCGCTACTAGGCAAATCAACACCAAGAAAGCGCCGGTAGCAGCACTGCTTGGTGGCTTATCTAGGAAGTAACTCTAGAAACAACCAACAGCACAGTTTAAACTGCAACTTCTGAGTTGCAATACGATTAGGGGCACTTACGTGCCCCTAATTTTTTAGTGTCCTTGCTTATTGCGCATAAAATCAGCAACACCATAGAGCTGGTTTGCCAGTTTTTTCATCAGGCCCTCATCATACTCCAACTGATGCATAGCCTTAATCATGCAATACATCCATTGGTCACGTGCAGACTCACCAATCTCAAAAGGTAAATGCCGTTTACGTAACATAGGATGGCCATAGCGCTCGATATATAGCTGCGGGCCACCTGTCCACCCGGTTAGAAACATAAAGAGCTTCTCACGTGCAGAGGTTAAGTCCGGCTGATGCATATCACGCAAAGGTTTCGCCTTCGGGTCGCTATCCATGATGTCGTAAAACGTTTCAACTAGCAGGCGTATGTTTTGTGTCCCATTTTCCGCACCGCCTAGCAGTTCAAAAAATGTACGTTTATCACTGCCTGCTTCTTCTATTTCATTCAACATTATCTTAAAACCTTGATTACAGCGGATTAAAAGCCTCAATCATTAAGATCAAGGCATTCAATGCTGCACTTAAATATTTACATACTACCGCTATTACAAATCGACTGGCGTTACTAAGCTAGCCGCCAATTTTGCACTAGCTCTGGCTTCGGCCACATCTTTTCCTGTCGCCAACGCAACACCCATCCGTCTTTTGGTAAATGACTCTGGTTTACCGAACAAACGGATGTCTGCATTCGTAACAGCCAAGGCTTTTTCCACGCCTTCAAAAGCAAGTTGCTTGGTATTGTACCCTCCGTAAATCACGGCGCTAGCGCCTGCTTCACGCAAACTCACATCGACAGGCAAGCCTAAAATCGCACGTGCATGTAAATCAAACTCACTAAAGCGTTGTGTAGCCATGGTGACCATGCCTGTATCATGCGGGCGCGGGCTTACTTCGCTAAACCATACTTGGTCGCCCTTCACAAACAACTCCACGCCAAACAAGCCTAAACCGCCTAGGCTGTCAGTCACGGCCTTAGCAATGCGCTTAGACTCTTCCAGCGCTTTGCTTGCCATTGGTTGTGGCTGCCAGCTCTCTACGTAATCACCTTTTTCCTGCACATGACCAATTGGATCACAGAAATAGGTGTTAATTTCACCTTGTGCATTTTTAGCACGCACCGTTAATAACGTAATCTCGTAGTCAAAATCAATTTGCCCCTCAACAATCACCACTCCCTGATTGACGCGGCCAGCTGACGCGGCATAGCTCCACGCGGCAGATACTTCATTTGCCTGCGTAAGGCGTGACTGCCCCTTGCCGGAAGATGACATGGTGGGTTTAATAAAACATGGGTAACCGATACCGCCATCAATAGCGGCTTGAAGCTCCGCTTCGCTACGCGCGAATGCGTAAGGTGATGTTGGCAAGTTAAGCTCTTCAGCAGCAAGTCGGCGAATCCCCTCGCGGTTCATGGTCAGCTGTACCGCTTTAACGGTAGGAATCACGGTTGCAATCCCTGATTTTTCAATATCGGCAAGGGTAGCTGTGTTTAAAGCTTCAATTTCCGGCACGATTAAATGTGGTTGTTCAAGCGCGATTAGCTGACGCAGCGCCTGGTCATCTGTCATGTCGATGACGTGTGCACGATGTGCAACCTGATGGCCTGGTGCGTTTTCATAGCGGTCAACCGCAATCACTTCAACACCTAAGCGCTGCAAAGCGATGATCACTTCTTTGCCAAGCTCGCCACTACCCAAGAGCATGACACGGGTTGCATTAGGACTTAAGGGAGTTCCGATTCGCATAGGGATTCTTTCGTTTGATGATTGCTCGAATCATACCATGCAGCTATTTTTAAGAAAATTGAAGATGCGAGTAATTCACAAGAAAATCAGAAATTGAAGCAAATCAGAGGCTAGTCGTTGTCACGTGTAAGTTACGACCATCATTCAATGATGCAGGCCTTGGGCGCACTAAACCTTAGGTAAAAAGCTTCAGTGCGCTAAGCCTAAAGTACCCTAGGGTTTGATTTGATGCTTATCCATACGGTAGCGCATTGTCATGCGTGTAATGCCAAGCTTTCTGGCTGCTTCCGAAACGTTAAATTTAGTTTCTGTTAGCACCTGTAGCAATATTGCCCTTTCCGCAGCATCCAAGGTGGATTGATGCGAATCTAAAGACATCAACGGCACAGCATCTGCAGGGCGCGTGTTTGGCAAGGCTAAATCTATATCTGTTAACTCACCATTATGGCAAAGCAACATGGCACGCGTAACCTGATGCTTTAGCTCGCGCACATTGCCCGGCCATCGGTAAGCTTGCACGGTGCTAATTGCCTCGCGTGTAAAATGCGGGCTGGTCAATCCGTAACGCCTAGCGGTTTGAGCCGCAAAGTGCTGTGCTAGCAACATAACATCTTGGCCACGATCACGCAATGGTGGCATAGAGATACTCATCATATTCAGTCTGTAGTATAAGTCCTGCCTAAAACGCCCGCTCTGCGACATTTCATGTAGATTACGGTTGGTTGCAGCGACAAACCGAGCAGGCACAGCACGCTCTTTAGTTGAGCCAATGCGCCTAACCACGCGACGCTCAAGTACATTAAGTAATTTAGCTTGTAGCGCTAACGGCAACTCGCCGATTTCATCCAGAAACAAAGTGCCGTCTTCAGCCGCTTCAATCAAACCAGGCCTGGCGCCAACTGCACCGGTAAACGCGCCTTTTTCATGGCCAAACAACTCACTTTCCATCAACTCAGCAGGTAGTGAGGCACAATCAACCTGAACGAACGGCTTTTCACTATTGGCGCAAGATAAATGCAGTAGGCGCGCAGCTACATCTTTACCCGTACCAGTTTCGCCACCAATTAACACTGTGGGTGGCACGCTGTCATTTGAAACCAGCTGTGCGATGCGAGTAATCTGCATTTTCACATTCTGCATCGCAGGGCTATCGCCCAATAGCTCAACCCCTTCTGATGCATGCGCATTACGCTGGCGTGAATAATCCAAGCTCTTGCTCTGGCTTGCCGCAGTTTCGGCTTTTTGAATCGACAATAGTAACTCTTCGAGATCAATCGGCTTTTTAAGATAATCAACTGCGCCCTGCTTCATGGCATTGACCGCATCGCTAATTTCACCATGCGCAGTCATCACAATGACCACCGCACCTTTTGCTACAAACTCCGGCAGCAGATCCAGACCATTACCATCTGGCAAGCGCATATCGAGTAACACCACGTCTGGCGTAAACTGCCTCACGATATTACGCGCGTCTTGCAAACCTTCTACGTGCGCGCACTCATAACCAGACTTTTGCAAGCGACGCACTACCGCACGCGCAAACAATGCCTCGTCTTCAACAATCAATATTTTTGATTGTTGCTTTCCTGATACTAAATTGTCGTTGATGCCGAGATGCGCTAATTGCAATGCTTACTCCTGAAGTGCGAATATGAGGTTACGTTTACCGATAACGTTAGCAAGAAACATTCCAAACAGTTTTAATCTGAAATTCAATTTAAAATTAACCAAACTTACACAATGCCAATTTAAATAAAAAAACCATGCTTACTGCATTACCTACCGTGTGTAAGGTGGGCAAATCTTAAAATGTGTTTAGATAATTTTGCTAAATATTTTATTAATCACATCACAACATATTCAACCAAAATATGGTTTATTACAACCATATTTTGGCTATAAACAACCAATTAATGCAATTAACAACCACCAATCGGTATGGTGAAAACTAATCAGCTGCAGCAGATCGTTAAACATACCCGATAAAATTCAAACAGTTAAGAAAACAGCACCGCCATCAACACGATATGGAATATTTATTGCATATATTGGGCCACAATCATATGACGATAAATGTAATTTTTATTGAAAGTAGAAAAATGAAGAAACCAGTAATGAAACTAAGCGCTGTCGCCGTAATGCTTGCATTTGCTAACACATCAGCATTTGCAGACGACACGCCAATGACCCTTAAAAAAGTTGAAGTGTACGGAACCACTCCGCTGCCAGGTATTGGATTACCATTAAATAGAGTGCCTGCTAATATTCAAATGGCATCGCCAAAAGAAATCAAGAATCAATCTGGTGTGTCGATTGCCGATTACATGACAAACAACATGCAGGGCGTTACTGTGTCTGACATGTCAGGCAACCCATGGCAACCGGAAATTAACTTCCGCGGTTATTCTGCATCATCATTATTAGGCAACGCTCAGGGTTTATCTACCTATGTAGATGGCGTGCGCGTTAACGAGCCATTTGGTGACGTGACACTTTGGGACAAGATTCCTAGTTTTGCTATTGGCAATATGCAAATGGTACCGGGTTCAAACCCTTTATTCGGCCTAAACACATTAGGTGGTGCAATTGTAGTCCACACAAAAAGCGGACGTGACAATCAAGGCATGGCTTTGGAGTACGAGGCTGGCTCATGGGGACGCCAACGCGCTTTAATCGAAGCTGGTGGCGTATCAAAAGATGGTTCAGTTGACTACATGCTAGGCTATCAACACACAACAGAAGATGGCTGGAGAAAAAGCTCACCTTCGCACCTGAATCAGTTATTTGGTAAATTTGGCTGGCAGAACGAAACCACGAAATTAGACCTCACTTATATCGGTACAGATAACAGCCTGATTGGTAATGGTTTTGCACCTCAAAACCTGTTGAGCGGTGATCGTGATCAAATCCACACACGTCCAGACCTTACTAACAACTACTCTCATTTCCTAGCGCTGAACGGCTCTCATTGGATTAATGAAGACACCATGTTCTCAGGTAACGTCTATTACAGAAAATCTAACCGTCATACCAAAAATGGCGACCTATGGGAACTTGAAGGTGCAAATGCATATGGTTTAGAGGATGACGAAGAGTATGTAGGTTCAGTCATGAACACATCCAAAACTAGACAAGACACCTACGGTATGACAGGTCAAGTGACGTTTGACCAAGACTGGATGGGCAAGAAAAATCAATTTGTGGTTGGTGCAGGTTATGACTACACATTGATGCGCTTCAAGCAATCTGAACACGTTAATGTCTCTAGTTTTAGTGAAGGAGACGAAGGTACTAGTGGCCTACCGGGGCTGAGTGACTCTGTATTTGATAGTAGCCGAGCACCCATCATGGCTGGTGACGGCTTACTCCCGCAAAGACAAACCACGGGCCTAACTGGCAAACAATATACTGCTCGCTTATTTGCCACAGACACATTATCACTTAACGACAAGTGGCACTTAACCGGTGGCGCAAGCTGGAACTTTACCCGTGTTGATAACGTAGACACATTAAGAGGCGGTTACTCGCCAACCAACCCCAACAGCTTGACGGCAAGAGATAGCTATACACGTTTAAATCCAAGTATCGGCCTGACTCATACGCCTAATGACAATTTAACGTTCTTTACCTCTTACAGCGAATCCAGCCGTGCACCAACAGCCATTGAGCTTGGCTGTTCTAATCCAGCAGCGCCATGCTTACTGCCTTCTGCAATGGCGGATGATCCTCCTTTAAACCAAGTAGTTGCAAAAACCTATGAGTTTGGCGCACGTGGTTTACTCACTGAGAATGTTCGCTGGAATGCAGGTGTATATCAAGCCGTTAACCACGATGATATTCAATTTACTGCGGCTGGTTCATCAAACGGTGCAGGCTACTACAAAAACGTAGGCCGCACTAAACGCCAGGGCTTGGACATGGGGCTATCTGGTGATGCAGATAAATTCAAATGGAGTGCTTCATATAGCTATGTACGTGCCACTTACGACTCTGACGTGTCGTTCGTTAGCGGTTCAAACTCATCAGAAGATAGCAACTCTATGATTTATGCAAAACCGGGTGACCGTATTCCGTCTATTCCTGCGCATCAGTTAAAACTGCGCGGTCAATATACGGTAACACCAGCATGGACGGTTGGCAGCAGCGTAATTGGCTTCTCCAATGCATATGTTTGGGGTAATGAGAATAACCAACACCAAGCCAATAGTGCAACTTGTGTAGCAGATAACCAAGAGTGTGCAACTGGTAACGGTAAAGTAAGCGGCTATTTCATTGTTAACTTAGATACACAGTACAACATTGGTAATGGCTGGAAAGCATTTGCTAAAGCCACCAACATTTTTGACCGTGAATACAATGTGAGTGGCCGTTTAGCTGAAACGATGTTTGCGGCCGATGGCACATATGGCACAGAATCAAAACAACTTGGTTTGCTGCCTGGTGCACCACGTGCAGCTTGGATTGGTGCTCGCTATGAGTTTGGCGGCCCAAAAACATCTGCAAGTAAATAAACAGCAGTAAAAATAAGCTAGGTCATTTTAACGAGTGGCCGCTTAGCAAAAGGGGTTACAGCGTGCTGTAACCCCTTTTTTATATCGGTTTGCGTTAGTCGCTAGCAATTAACACAACACCCTACCCGCTAAATACTATTGAGCAACTGCCTTGGTGGTACGTTCAGAAAACCACGTAAGCCTAACAATGCAGCCGTTGGGATGACAACAGCTGCAATCAGTGTGCCTATAAGCATCACGCTCAAATTAAACTGAAACGGAATATCAAGCACACGCACGCTAATGTAATAGGCTAAAAAGTTTGCCGCAATAGACGCCACTAATGCAGAAATCAAACCAATGCAGGAAAATTCAGCAATATAAGCAATACTTACTTGCTGCCGTGATGCACCAAACACGCGCATCAACGTTGCCTCTCTAACCCGCTCTTCTCGGGTTGCAACTAGAGCCGCATACAACACGGCAACTCCTACCAACAGGCTAAAAGCAAATACGTACTCAACCGCCTGACTCATTCTTTGCATAATGCTGCGCACTTGCTGCATTAGGGCAGCAATATCAATCACTGTTAAATTAGGGTACTGTTTAATTAGTTGATTGAGAGAACTCTCTGCACCTATCGGCAAATGAAAACTACTGATATGGCTGGCAGTAAAATGATCCAACACACCTGGTGGCGTCACCGCAAAGAAGTTAGCGCGCATGGTGTCCCACTCTACTTTTCTGAGGCTGCTTACAGTCAAGGTTAGCGGGCTTCCAGCTACATCAAACTGCAGTTCATCGCCAAGTTTGATGTTAAGGCTCTTTGCCAAGCCTTCTTCTAGTGATATTAATGGCTTGCCATAATCCTGGCTCGGCCACCAACGCCCTGCTATCAGCTTATTATCACTTTGCATTTCTGCCGCCCAGGATAAATTAAACTCGCGTTCAGCAAGCCTTTTGGCACGCTCATCTTGCCACTCAGCCGTTTTAATCAGCTCTTTATTTTTGCTGACTAAGCGCGCCCGTACCATCGGGAATATAGCCGCGTCTTTAATATGATGTGTAGTAAAAAACTGACTTACCTTGTCAATTTGGTCTGGCTGAATATTAATGACAAATCGGTTCGGTGCATCTTCAGGCAAAGATGCTTGCCAATTACGGATCAGATCACCACGTATCAATGTGAGCAGCATAATTACCATCAAGCCCATACAAAATCCTATCATTTGCACGGTAGATAAGCCTAAGCGCCGTTTTAAGCCTTGTATACCAAGATTCACTGAAGCCAGCAGTTTGGTTTTTGGTGTAGCCATCAAAAAGCGCTGCACCAAAAATGTTAGGGCATAAACAAAGCCCAACACTACCAAGCTCAATGCCAACATTGCCACAATGGTAGATAGCGCAATGTTCACATCATGCGCCTGCCAGAAAACCATCAGCACCATCATCAACGCTGCAGGCAAAAACTTGGCTTGTGCAGACAGTGGCTGCATCAGCGTGTCCAGCCTAAGTATATTCATTGCGGACAGGTTTCTCATTTGCCAGGCATGCGGCAACACTACCGCAACCATCATGCCTATGCTGGCGCAAATACCAATCAACACCGGCGCTACAGAGGTAGGCGGCAGTGTTTCAACAAATAGGCTACCAGCCAATTGTGCCAAACCCATCTGGGCGACAAAACCTAGCAAGGCACCAAGCAACGCACTGAGTAAGGCGATGATTAGGGTTTGAATGGTCAGTATTTGTAGCACGGTAGCCTGCTGAGCGCCAAAACAGCGCATCAGCGCAAACGTATTTAGGCTTTGCTTGATATACGGCAGGCTGGACAGCAACATGGCCACCATCGCCAGCACTACACTTACCATGGCAGATAAACCCAAGAACTGCTGCGCTTTATCCAATGCCGTTTTAATTTCAGGGCGTGCATTACGCACATCATCTATACGCTCACCGCGATTCAGTTTAGGTTTAGCCTGTGCAGAATAGTCATTAATTTTTTCAGATGTAGATGCCAGCAATAACTGGTACTTCACACGACTGCCGTATTGAACCAGCTTGGTGCTAGCTAAATCCGAAGCGTTCATCATCAGACGTGGTGCAAAGCTAAACATATTGCCGCCACGTGAGGGCTCGCGCAGCAACAGCGCTGCCACAACCAAGCTACGCTCACCAACCTCTAGCTGATCACCCACCTTAACATCTAACAACGTGGCTAAGCGCGGCTCTATCCAAACCTCACCTGATTGCGGTGCAGACTGTACAGACTGCCCGATATCGCCAGCATGCTTGCCAATGGTTAAATGACCACGTAACGGAAAATTAGCTTCAATCGCCTTAATTTCAACTAACTGACTAGACTCGCCATGCAGCACCATACTAGGAAACTCGTAGGTGCGCGTTGTTGCAATTTTCTGTGTAACTGCAGGCTCAATCAGTGCCTGCGGGATGGGATGGTCCGCAATGACGGCTAAATCGCCGCCAATCAGCAAACTACCCTGCTGATTAAGAGCGGACTCAATGCGCTGTGTAAAAAAACTCACGGCAGTGATAGCAGCAACCGCTAACACTAGCGCAAACACCAGCACCCTTAAAGCGCCAGCTCGCCACAAGCTCATGGTCTGTGACCATGCCAATTTAGTCGCCAGCATCATGATTGCGTCACTTCACGTAGAACGCCAGCATCTAGCTTAAACAGGCGCTTACAGCGGTTTGCCAGCTGTATGTCATGGGTCACCAACACCAAGGTAGTGCCAGCCTCATGGTTCATATTAAACAGCAACTCGATAATCATTTGCCCAGTGGTACTATCTAAATTACCGGTGGGTTCATCTGCAAACAAAATACTTGGCTGCGTGGCAAACGCACGCGCAATTGCTACACGTTGCTGCTCGCCGCCTGATAATTGCTTGGGGTAGTGCTGCACGCGGTAGCTAAGGCCTACTTTATCCAAAGCCTCCAAGCTTAACTTTTCTGCTGCTGCATGGCTTTTTAATTGCAGTGGCAGCATGACGTTTTCCAGCGCGGTCAGCGCCGGTAGCAATTGGAATGACTGGAACACAAACCCCATATCGGCAGCACGTACTGCCGCACGGCTATCTTCACTTAAAGCACTAAATGCGTTACCTCTAATTTGAACGCTTCCACTGGTTGGGATATCCAACCCTGCAAGCATGCTGAGCAGTGTTGATTTACCTGAGCCTGAGCTACCGATGATGGCAATTTGGTCACCCTGTGCAACGCTGAGATTTAAGCCACTGAGTATGCGAATTTGGTTATCATGGTTAGTAATTTCATAATGTAGATCTTGCGCTTGAATCAAAGGAGGCTGTTGCATTCATGTTGTTCCGTTTATTGTTAGTCTTTAAGTTCGTATTGCAAACCGTATTGCTTAGTTTGTTGTTTTTGAATTTCGTTGCATGGTCCGCCCCAGTTTTTGCAGAAAACGCAAAAATCATGGTGTATGGAGATAGCCTATCTGCGGCGTATGGCATCCCACAGCAACAAGGCTGGGCATCATTACTGCAAAAAAAGTTAGATGCAGAACGCTATCAATATAAGGTTGTGAATACCAGCATCAGTGGCGAAACCACCAGTGGCGGGGTCAGCCGCATTCAACACGCACTCGAGCAGACCAAACCCAATATTATTATTCTGGAGCTTGGGGCAAATGACGGCCTGCGTGGCTTACCTGTTCAGGAAATGACTGCCAACCTCCACACCATCATTGAGCAAAGCAAAAAATCTGGCGCAAAAATATTATTGGTAGGAATGAGAATTCCACCTAATTACGGGCCACAATACACCAAGCGCTTTAGCCAAAGTTACGTAAAACTTAGCCAGGAGCACAACATTCCGCTGGTTCCCTTTATGTTAGAAAACATCGCGGCAAAAGCGAACCTTATTCAGGATGATGGATTACACCCTAACGCCATTGCCCAACCATTGGTTTTAGATAATATTTGGCCGCACTTAAAGCAATTACTTAAAAAATAATCTTGGCTTGTAAGCCCAGCACCAATTAAAGGAATGGCACTAAGCCTGTGGCTGATGTGCTTCAAATGCAGCAGGCTGCCAAGTAACCTCCAGCCCTGGCTCACCCTCCGCGGCTTTTAGCTCATGTGCAATACCAATCCCAGGCACGCAGGCTAGGCTATCCTGCCAGTATATCAATGGCACATGGTCGCGCTGCCAAGGTGGGATATTGGCAGCTTGCAGCAGATGCTTCAGTGTTCGCGTTGGCCTTGTAACATCTGGCTTAAAACGCTCGCCACCGCTACGGTTAGTAATTCTGAGCCTAGCCATACCAAATTTAAGTGCAAGGCCCGCACCTTGCACTTGCTTAAATGTAAGCAACCCACCATTGGGCACGGTCAATGTTGCTTCACCATTCCACACCATATCAAATGGCTCGCTCACTTGCGCTATGCAAAGATAAGCCCGTTGCTGGTAACGCCTTAGCGTGTAATGCTGAATATTGATGCTCAATTCTGCATCTGGCTTGGCATTCAGCAGTTGCTCCAACATCTCGGCAAGATGATCTGATGTGGGCATTGCAAGCTTATGCTGTGCAAACCACCATCTTAATAAGTTCTTGGCACGTACCATGCCCAACTGCGCTAGACCCTGCAAACAAATACTGCTATTAACAACGATATCTTGTGCATCCATTTCAGCTAACACCTCTAGTAATGAACTCGCCTCTGCTAAATGTGAAGCTGTTCTGGCAATAACGGACTGCACACTAGGGTAACGCTCTTGCAAAATAGGCATTACTTCATGACGTATAAAATTACGTTCATACTTGGTGTTGTCATTACTCTCGTCATCGCACCATGCAAGGTTATGCTGTACCGCATAGTCAAACAGTGTGCGCCTAGGCACGCCTAGCAACGGCCGCATCAGGCTACGCGTTTTATCCACCGCTGCCATACTGCTGAGACCCTTCACCCCAGCGCCTCTTAATAGCTGTAGGAGCAAAGTTTCCGCTTGGTCATCCTGATGATGCGCGGTGACAACAAAGTCTGCCTGAATTGCACGCTGCTCATCAAACAAGGCTTGATAACGCAATAAACGTGCAGCTGCTTCAACCCCTGATTTACTGGCTTGGTCCACGTTCACGCGGGTAATAGTGATAGGCACATCAAGTAACTGGCACTGCTGCTCACACAAGGCGGCCCAAGCATCGGCATTGGGGCTCAAGCCATGGTGTACATGCAAGGCATACAGTTCAAACCCAAGCAAGGGCCTGAGCGCAGCCAATAGATGTAGTAATACGGAAGAATCTAAACCACCACTTAATGCGAGCAACAGTTTGGGCGTTGCTGTTAAGGAGTGGTCTGATGACTGCGCATCTAAAGTTAAGCGCTTGCCTGAAAATAAGTGCTGGCTTAAAAAAGAATGTAGTTCAGATAATACTGGATGAAGTGCATTAGAATCAGGCTGGCTTGCTAAAGATTGCTTACCAGCCCGTTTGATAGAAGCCTTACTTTTCAGCAACTTCTTTGAATTTGCCATAGCTCATTAAGCGCTCATAACGGCTCACTAATAAAGTTTTAATTGATTTAGATTTAAAGCGAGTCAGTTCTTCTTTCAGCGCAGTTTTTAATGACGCCATCATTTCATCAGGGGCACGGTGTGCGCCACCCATAGGCTCTGGAATGATTTTATCGATTAAACCTAGCGTTTTAAGCTTGTCCGCTGTAATGCCTAATGCCTCGGCAGCGACAGAAGCTTTATCCGCGCTCTTATATAAAATAGAAGCACAGCCTTCTGGCGAAATCACTGAGTAAGTACCGTATTGCAACATCAGCAACTGATCTACAACGCCTAATGCCAACGCGCCACCAGAACCACCTTCACCGATAATCACACCGATGATAGGTGTTTTCAACTCAGCCATCACATATAAGTTACGCGCAATCGCTTCAGATTGACCACGCTCTTCAGCACCAATACCAGGATATGCACCTGGAGTATCAATAAAGGTCACGATTGGTATATTAAACTTTTCAGCCAAGCGGAATAAACGTAGCGCTTTACGGTAGCCTTCAGGGCGAGGCATGCCGAAATTACGATACTGACGCTCTTTGATATCACGTCCCTTTTGGTGGCCGATTACCATCACTGGCTGGCCTTCAAATCTAGCAATACCACCTACAATTGCAGGGTCGTCCGAAAATGCACGGTCACCGTGCAACTCTTCAAAATCTGTAAATAAAGCCTGAATATAATCTAGGGTATAAGGGCGCTGTGGATGGCGCGCCACTTGAGAAATCTGCCAAGCAGTTAAATTGCCATAAGTATCTTCAGATAGCTTTTTGCTTTTTTTCTCTAACGCTGCCAATTCTTTTGAGATATCCAGATTATCGTGGTCATCATGTGATGAGCGCAGGCTCTCGATTTTCGCTTCTAATTGAGCGATTGGCTGTTCAAAATCTAAATAAGTAATTTTCATATCGTTATGTTTTGTCTCAAATAATCTGATTCTTTAATGCATAAATTTACTGCTAGCTGCTTACTTGCACTGAACACAAGCCTATTAAAGAAACGTTAAGTTTGCATAAATCCGTCATTATTAGCGGTGTGACCACTTATATAGCTTATCCACAATGCGCTAATTATATAGGATTTTTACATTATTCTTACTCAACCATTCGCTTAAACTCGCAATCAGCTCATCATGCAAATCCACGCGCCAATCATTCCCTAGCATCAGCTCCACTTTGCTGGTTTGGTTATGGTACTCAATTTTAATCGGGCAGCCGCGCACTTCTTCAGAGGCATTCACACAGTATGGTTTTAATAATGTCTTTAACTTAGCCGCGTCAGACTGACCATTACACATGATCTTCAAAAAGCTGGCACGGGTATTTCTTAATGCAGAAAGGTCATACAGTTTGCGAGCATTCACGCGCACCCCGCCAGAAAACTCGTCATGGCTCACGCGCCCTTCTACAATCACTAACTGGTCATCTTTTAACAGTTGCTGCGATTGATTTAACAAATCATTACCAACCACCACTTCAATTCTGGTAGTGCCATCATCTAGGCCAACAATTGCCATTTTTCCACGTGCAGTCATACGGTTACGCACGCCAGAAACAATGCCAGCCAGCAGCTGTGGCTGATCTTTAGGCGCCAAATTAGCTAACGTGGTGCTAATAAACTGGCTTAAATCTTTTTGATAAGACCAATATGGATGGCCGCTAAAATAAAAGCCCAATGCAATTTTTTCTTCTTGCAGACGCTGCTGCTCTGGCCATGGCGCAACGCTAGGCAGCACATGTACAGATTGATCTGATGCCTCACCAAACAAGCTATTCTGGTTGCTATTAGCGTTTGCTTGCTCAGCAGCACTAATCGCCAAGGCAACGCCTGCCAATAAAGCATGTCTGTTAGCTTCTAGCTTATCAAATGCACCAGCTCTAATCAGCGACTCAATGACGCGTCGGTTCACTTTACGTAAATCTAAACGGCTGCAGAAGTCAAACAAGCTAGTAAATGGGCCAGCTTTGGCACGCGCTTGCAAAATCACATCAATCGCGGCTGAACCCGTCCCCTTGACAGCACCCAAGCCATACAAGACTTGATTCTTGCTTACAGGCTTGAACTTAAACTCACTTTCATTCACATCCGGTGGTAGCACTTCAACCTGGTTCGGTGCGCAATCATCATAAAAGATATGCACACTGTCCGTGTTGTTCATATCAGCAGACATGGTCGCAGCCAAGAATGCCGCAGGGTAATGCGTTTTAAGATAAGCGGTATGGTAAGCAACCAGCGCATAAGCTGCCGCGTGAGATTTATTAAAACCATAGCCTGCAAACTTTTCCAGCAAGTCAAACAAATCACTGGCTTGCTGCTCAGTCATGTTGTTTTTGGTCGCACCCTCGGTAAATATCTTACGCTGGGCATCCATCTCTTCTTTTTTCTTTTTACCCATCGCGCGGCGTAGCAAGTCAGCGCCGCCTAGGCTATAGCCCGCCACCACCTGCGCAATCTGCATTACCTGCTCTTGATAAACGGCAATCCCGTAGGTTTCTTTTAAGATTGGCTCTGTGAGTGGATGCGGGTATTCAACGCGCTGCTTGCCATGCTTACGGCGGCAATAATCCGGAATCAAATCCATTGGCCCCGGGCGGTACAACGCCACCAGCGCAATAATATCCTCAAAGCAATCCGGCATCGCTTGCTTAAGCATGTCCTTCATACCACGCGACTCTAGCTGGAACACAGCCGTGGTATTGGCTGTTTTTAGTAGCTGAAAGGTAGGCTTATCATCAATCGGCAGAGTTTCAAAAGACAGTGGCGCCAACTCGCGCTCAGCACGTTGCTTATTCGCATTTTCCAACGCCATGTCTAAGATCGTTAGCGTACGTAAGCCCAAAAAGTCGAACTTCACCAACCCTACAGCTTCAACATCGTCCTTATCATACTGGCTCACCAAGCTCGCGCCATCCGGCTGGCAGTATATGGGCGAGAAGTCGGCAATTTTGCTAGGAGAAATCAACACGCCGCCCGCATGCATACCGACATTTCGCACCAAGCCCTCTAGGCGTAGCGCAAGCTCCAGTAGCTCTTTTACTTCTTCTTCATTTTCACGGCGCTCGGCTAACTGCGGTTCTTTTTCTAGCGCATCAGATAAGGTAATACCTAACTCTAGCGGGATAAGTTTTGCAATGCCATCCACAAAGTTAAATGGCAAATCCAGCACACGCCCAACATCTCGAATCACGGCCTTTGCCGCCATGGTACCGAAGGTGGCGATCTGTGAAACAGCATCAATCCCGTATTTTTGTTTTACATAATCGATGACGCGATCGCGCCCTTCCTGACAGAAGTCAATATCAAAGTCAGGCATGGAAACGCGATCTGGGTTTAAGAAGCGCTCGAACAGCAGGTTATATTCCAGCGGATCCAGATCAGTAATACCTAGGCTGTAAGCCACCACAGAACCAGCACCTGAACCCCGCCCAGGCCCGACTGGCACGCCGTTATTTTTTGCCCAGTTAATGAAGTCTGCCACGATTAAGAAATAACCGGCAAAGCCCATCTGGTTAATCACATTGGTTTCAAAGTCCAAGCGTGCGGCGTAGGCATCTTGTTTGCTGCTACGCACTTGCTCGTCTGGGAATAGCACCTCCAGGCGTTTGGCTAACCCTAAGCGCGCCTCTGAGATTAAATAATCATTCAGACTTTCATTATTTGGAGTAGGAAACTGCGGTAAATAGTTTTTACCCAGCGTCAGGTTTAAGTTGCAACGCTTCGCGATTTCTACACTATTGGTCAATGCTTCCGGCATGTCGGCAAACAACGTGGCGATATCTGCCTGCGTTTTAAAATACTGCTCGGTAGTAAAGTTCTGCGGGCGCCTTTTATCTGCAAGCACGTAGCCTTCGGCAATACAGGTTCTAGCTTCGTGTGCGCGATAATCATCTGGAGAGGTAAACTGTATCGGGTGTGTAGCAACAATAGGTAGGCTTAACTCATGTGCAATACGGCGAGCATGCTGAATATACTGCTCTTCCCCTGCTTTGCCTGCATCAGTCGCAATGCGCTGCACTTCTAGATAAAAACGCTCTGGGAATAATTGCTGCCATTCATTTGCAAGCTTTTTAGCCAAGCTCACATTACCCTGCGCGCAGGCTTGGCCTACATCCCCGGCAAGGCCTCCAGATAACAGCAGCAAACCTTCAGTACCAACCTCAGAGAACCATGCACGCTTGAATTCAGCTCGCCCACGATATTGATTACTTAGATACGCACGGCTTAACAAATGACATAACGTTAAGTAGCCGGCATGAGACTGGCACAGCAATAACAAGCGTGAAGGCTGCTCACGGTTATCAGTATTTTCTAGCCAGATATCGCAGCCGACAATAGGCTTGACACCCTTGCCGCGCGCGGTTTTATAGAATTTAATTGCACCAAACAAATTGCTCAAATCAGTCAATGCCAGCGCTGGCATTTGGTCACTCACCGCCTGCTTGACGTAGTCGTCAATGCGCACGATACCATCCACAATGGAATACTCGCTATGGCAGCGCAAATGGACAAAACTAGGGGAAACTGAAGGGGATGGTGTCGTTTGTAGCATAAGGTAATTTTACCTTATTACGGATATGGTTGTCGGCAATGTGAGCGTTAAACTCGACAAAAATATTACTTGAAACATCATATTTTGCATGATTTAAAGCTTGCTAAATCATGCGTTTTGATAGTGAACAAACCGCGCATATGTAGCACTGGCACAGAGCCTTGCCCCGTGCCAGTACCTGCACTTAAACGCTTATGCTATTAATGATTAAGCAAGGCATGCACTTGCTCAATCAGCACCTCATCTTGTACTGGTTTACCCAAGAAAGCATTCACGCCAATTTCTGTCGCCACATTACGATGCTTCTCTGCAGTACGTGAGCTGATGATAATTAATGGCGTATGCGAGGTTTGTACGTTATCTCGCACGTAGCGCGAGAACTCAAAGCCATCCATACGCGGCATTTCGATATCGGTCAGAATAATCGCTGGCGATATTTGCTGCAACTTCTGAATCGCGTCCATACCATCGTTAGCCGTCACCACTTCAAATCCATCACGCTCCAATACGCGTGACAGCACTTTACGCATAGTGAGGGAGTCGTCCACAACCAAAGCTACTTTCTTCAGTTTTTCCACTACTGGCGCTACATTGGTGACTTTAATCGAGCCGCTGGCTAATTCTTCTCTATTAGCAAGCAACACAGGGTTAATCACCAAAATAATGGCACCGTCGCCCATCACCGTCGCGCCGATCATGCCTGGCACATGCGATAACTGGGTACCCATAGGCTTCATCACCACCTCTTGGTTACCAATCAACTCATCTACATGTAGCGCCGTGCGGTAAGCACCGCTACGCAGCAACACCACAGGAGTGTAAGTATTCGCCTGTGCCATATGGTCAGCATCGCCAACTAATTTAGACAAGAAGTGTAATGGGTACTCCCTGCCTGCCCAGCTCACCTTGTTTGCATTATAGGCATCGCTTAAATCTAATGATTTAAGCTTTTGTACTTGCTCCACCATCACAGATGGAATCGCATAGGTTTGCGTGCCAACTCGTGCAAGTACTACCTGTGCAACAGATAGTGTCACCGGCAAGTAAATGTTGAACATTGCACCTAAACCAGATGCATTGCTTACATCAATACGGCCACCCAGCGCAGCAATATCGCTACGTACTGCATCCAAACCCACACCGCGCCCAGCAATCTGTGAAACGGTGTCAGCAGTTGAGAATCCTGGCTCAAAGATAATCGTCATCAGCGCTTGGTCAGACACCTCTTGGTCTGCGCCAAACAAGCCCTTCTCAACCGCTTTCTGTTTAACCTTAGCTAAATTCACACCGGCACCATCATCGGTAATTACCAGTGTAATTTCGTCGTTTTCCAAGCTGATTTTCAGCTTGATATGGCCAACCTCAGACTTACCTAACTTTACGCGCTCACTGGTAGACTCAAGCCCGTGCGCAACAGCATTACGTAGCAAATGCTCCAACGGTGCGCCCATTTTATCCAGCACGCCGCGGTCAAGCTCAATGCTTTCACCCTCAATGGTCATTTCCACGCGTTTATTCAGCTCCCTGGCCGTTTGGCGTACGATGCGTTGCAAACGCTCAGAAATGGTCGAGAACGGCAACATACGCACTGTCATTAGGCCTTGTTGCAACTCACGGTTCATGCGGTTTTGTTGCTGCAATGCCGCATCGGTCTGATCCAGGTTCAGCAACAAACCATGTTGAATTGTGGCCACGTCGTTTACGCTCTCGGCCATCATACGGGTCAACTCTTGCAAACGGGTAAATCGGTCAAACTCCAACGGATCAAACGTTTCATTGGCTTCTTGCAACAAGCTCATGCGAGATTGCAGTTGTGTTTCCGCCTCAATTTCCAACTCACGCAGATAAGTACGCAACCGGCTGATACTATCCGTCAAATCAGTAGATGACTGTTTGAAGTTCTGCATTTCCCTATCCATACGAGAACGCATAATAGAAACCTCACCGGCCTCATTAATCAAGCGGTCTAGCACATCAGCGCGCATACGCAGGAACTGGGTTTTACGCTCACTCTGTCTGGTTGATTTTGGGGTGGCTGCTTTAACTTTGGCTTGTGCTGGGGTATCGTTAACCACAGCGCTACTCATGTCACCTACCACGTCTTCGAGCATGTAACCGATACGGTCAAACTCTACGAACATCGCATCGAAATCATCTACACTTACTTGGTGCCTCAACGCGCGAATCACGTGATCTTCCATCCCGTGTACGCTATCGCCAATTGCCGCCTGGCCAGCCATACGCGCACTACCCTTCAGCGTATGCAATGCGCGCTGCAGAGAGTCTGGATACTCAGCCTCTTTAGGATTAATGCGCCAGCCTCTTAAATCTTTACCAATTTGCGGAATAAGCTCGCGCGCCTCTTCCACAAATAAAGCCAGCAGCTCATCATTGACGATGGCATCTTTTCGGTGCAACGCCTGCTCAGCTGCTAGCAGTGCACTAGACTCCACTGGCAACTCAACCAATGGCTCAGCCTGCACAAGGTCATCTTGAACAAGCTCAACTGACCCAATATCAACTAGGCCAATGTCAGCTAGACTAAGATCAACTGGGGCAAGTTCAGCCTCTTGTTCAACTGCCACAGGTGCGTCTGCCACTTTAGCTTTTGATTTAGATTTTTTCTTAGACTTCTCTGCACGTTCAATTTCAAGTACGGCCGCTTCCGCTTCTTGCGTGGCAGATGCCTGCATTGCGGCGGTAGATTCACTCAGGGCTAAAATCAACGCACGTGATGATCTTGGGTTTTTAAGTGCCTTGGCTTTTTCCAAGCCATCCGCCAACGCTTTAACCACATTGCCATACAGTGCAATATGTTGCGCGGTCCAAGCACTATGATGCTCATCTAGCCAATGCTCTAAGGCCCTAGCCAAGTCACCAATTGCTTTAAATCCTGCGGTAAGCGCATTACTGCCCAAGGTATGTGCAGCACGGCAGCTTTCCGGGGTGGGTAAATCGGCCGAGTTCTCCACCAAGGCTGCCTGTGCCTCAAGTAGTGCCTGCAAATGCTGCTGAGCTTCGCCTAAGAATATATTAAAGAATGCTTTACTTAACTTACGAGTGCCTCCTATTAGCACTTCTTCTTTTTGTACGACAGGTTTAGCCGTTGCAGCATCTTGCTCAAGCTCATTAATCAATGCCGTTGCTTGCTGCTGGAATGGCGCTGGATTAAGGGCAACTTTTTGCGCTTGCTGCAGTTCCGCCACCCAATTTGCGAATGCAGCACTGACCTTCTCTACAAAAGCCAAAATAACTGGCGTAGGGAAAGTTTTGCGCTCAAGAACCACGTTAAGCAAATGCTCAACGGCCCAAGCTACTTCGCCCATCCCCAACAAACCAACCGTGCGCCCGCTACCTTTGAGCGTATGGTAAGAGCGGCGCACCTCAACAAAGGCTTCGCTATCCGTTGCATTAACGCGTAAGGCTTGTAAGTTTTGCGCTAACGCTGCTAGCACTTCTTCAGCCTCCGCCAAGAAAATATCTAGCAACTCAGCATCAAATGCCTGATCCAACACGTCATCTGCAGCATTTACAACCGCGCTAGCTAGCAGCGTCTCAGCCTGAGTAGACTCTAGCTCAGCAGCATCGCCTAAATTTAAATCGATTGCTGACAGATCAACCGGTAGCGCATCATCTGTAAGATTAGGCTCAGTTGAAGCCTCTTCTGATGAAGTAAGCTCAGGTGAAACAAGCCCTGACGAAGACAAGCCAAGTGTATCAGCCGCTTCTTCCAAACGAAGCAATGCATCGGCCAGCGCACGCTCTGCCTCGCTATGTACATTTGGCAACTCTTCTGCATACAAACCTAACATACTTAGGTTTTCAGCGATCAACTCAAATACTGACAAGTGGCCAGTACTATCGTTATGTCTAAAGTGCTCAACGAAATTGACGCTCAACTGTGCAATTGATTTTGGCACAGGCATTTCTAACATGTCGAATGCTGCGGCAATTTGTTGCAATGGTTTGCTGGCTTCCTCTAGCTCGACAGTGTTTTCTGGGTTTCTAAAGAAACTATCCAATGCTTTTTCAACAATTGCCAGAGCGGCCAACACCTGCTTGGCAACAGCTTCCACTAGGGTAGCATCATGCTGTGCCTGTGCAAATGCATCAACAGCAGGCGCCAACGCCTCGCCACGCATTACTGCATGTAAGCGTGAAATTTGTGTATTAATTTTCTGGTGAGCTTCTGCATCCAACTGCTGGTAATGATCGCAGCTAGACTCCAGCAGATTCAACGATGCGGCAACTTCGATAAACGCAACATCATTTAATTTAGCTGCGTCATGCTGCAAACCTTCTACAGTTTGATAAGTAACGTTAAATAAATTAACGACACCTTCATGATTGAGTCCTTGCTGAACAGTATTGAGAATATGTTCAAACTTATTGACCAATGTCGCTAGATCAAGCGCGCTGGCTACCGCATCATTCACGCTAATGTTGGCCCATAAATCTTTAAGCGTTGGAATATCCGCAATCAACTGTGCCAATGCCGCTTGCTCTGCCGCATTGGAGCTAACAGCCTCTGCCACTTGCGTTTCAGAAGGCAAGGCCGCGTCTAGCTCAAATGTATTTTTAACGGCTGAAATGGTGTCTGTGCTTCTATCACTAATTGCAACGTAATAGAGTAAATCTCGCAATAAACGAGATGGGACTTTGGCATCGCCCATCGCTACATTGCGTAATTGACGGTCTAGCTTGCTGCACAGTTTTTTTGCACCTGGATTATCTGCTACTTTTTCTTGAGCGAGTGCATCGGTAAAGGCGGAGGCAGTCCACCACAGTGTTCTTGGCGCACTTTTCGATTGCACCTGCTGCACCTTGGCAACCGCAACGCGCATGCCATCCAGTGCCACTGCATCTTTAGTGCGTAACCAATCCAGCAAAGCCTTTTGAAAGGCTGCCCTTTGTTCTGATACAAAAATCGGGATTGTAGACTCTTCAATCGGGTTGCTTGGCAAGTCTTTAGGCGCGCTGTTATCTACATCCGGAAAGAATAATTCACTTTCATCCAAGGCCTCGCCTTGCGCCTCAACGATAGGTTTTAGCGCTTTATAGAGCCTAGTGGGCTGGTCTGGCTGACCATTGAGCAAGTCCTGCAAATACTTGGACAACGCTTCTACAGCGCTAATCAAATGCTCCATTACCTCTTGGCTCACCGCGATTTGCTGTTTTGCCAAACTATCAGCAAGTTTTTCCAGCTCATGGCAATAGCGCTTGCAGCCTTCTAAGCCAACCATATCCAGCGCACCGCTCACCTGATACAGATGCGCAATGGTAAATCTCAAGTTCGCAAACTCACTTGGATTCCGATTGACCTCATTAAAACTTTCCAGCACCTTTTTCAGTGACTGATCAATCTCATCTTTAACCCAAGACAACGGGCCAGTATCAAATGCTTCAGGCATTATTTACTTCCATTTTCGGTGTGTAGTTTTTCATGGCGTTTTATGTGTCTTATGCTAAAAATTAAACTTCTACGCAAAATATTTCGTGTCTTAAAGTTTAAAACCAGCTACTGAGTCACGTAACTCTTCCGCCAATGATGTGAGCTGACCCACAGATTCAGCAGTAAGTTTGGTACCTTCTGTTGTCTGCGTTGTAATCTCTTGAATCATCTGCATGTTGTTTGCCACGGTTGTAGCTGATTCCGTTTGCGCATTGGTCGCGGTAGAAATCGATTGAATCAGTCGCGCCAGATTGGTCGTAACAGACTCAATCTCGTTCAGTGCCTGTCCTGCAGCATCCGCAACGCGTGCACCCTCAACCACACCCTCGGTTGATTTTTCCATCGCCGCCACCGCGCCGTGCGTATCGGTCTGAATCGTCTTCACAATCGCACTAATCTGTTTAGTCGCCTCAGATGAACGTTCCGCCAGACGCTGAACCTCCTCCGCAACCACTGTAAAGCCTCGCCCTGCCTCACCAGCAGAAGCAGCCTGAATCGCCGCGTTCAACGCCAGAATGTTGGTTTGTTCGGTAATGTCTGAAATCAGCTCAACGATCTCACTAATCTCTTGTGAGCTTTCGCCCAAGCGTTTAATACGTTTAGAAGTTTCCTGAATCTGGGTACGAATCTCATTCATCCCTGAAATAGTATTCTGCACCGCTTGTGAACCCTGAATCGCCGCCTCTAGTGAGCGCTGCGCCACCTGAGAAGCCTGCTCCGCGTTGCTAGACACTTGCAAAATAGAGCGGGTCATGTCGTTAACCGCCTGCGTTGTTTGTGTAATCTGCGCAGCTTGTGTTTCAGCAGCTGTTAACAACTGCTCAGAAGTGCCCTGCGCAACAGAAGTCGCAGAGGTCACCTGCTCGGTAGCACGGTTAATCTCAACCACAAGGTCTCGCAAACTATCAATCGTATAGTTAATAGAGTCAGCAATCGCGCCTGCAATGTTGTCGCGCACTTCCGCTTTTACAGTTAAGTCACCATCCGCCAAGTCGCCCATCTCATCTAGCAATTGCAATACTGCCTCTTGGTTTTCCTGGCCCTCTTTTGCAAGCTGGCTAGTTAAAGTAACAGACTGTACAGCCTGTTTCTTACCGTAAACATACATCAAACCCAGCAACACCAAACCTAGTAACAGCAAACCAACCAATACCAAGCGGATAAAACTGGTTTGCGACTCAATCAATGACTTGTTTTCTTTGGCAATCATTTGCGTAAATGTGTTACCAGCTTGTTTAGATGCTTCAAAAGCAGCAGTCAACTCCAGCAATGGCGCAGATGCGGCCACAGTACCTAATGGTAGTGCCGGAATATAGCGTTTATTTGCCACTTCAAAAAAGTTAGCACCAGCGCGAATCACCTCTTCCAACGGTGCGGCCAGTTTTTTATTACTTAAATTTTTACGCCAATATTCAGAACGCTCTTTAAACATGGCTTCGCTTTTTGCAGCATTTGCCAAGGCATTGTCACGTTTCTGATTATTAAAGCTGGTAGAAGCAACATAAGCCTCGTTGTACGACGCAAAAGCATCCAGCGGGAACATTGGCGGTGGATTAGTATCTGCCGTGAGACGGTCGTAAGTATCTAGAATATTGTAAATAGGGCCATTCACACGCACCTGGTTAATTACCCAGAAGCTCAGCAAGGCAAACAAGATAAACGCAACAATCTGCAAGAAAAGCTGACGGTAACCCGCGCTCATGCTACCGCTATCTGAACTGGTTTTTTTGGCGATGGTTGAGTTAGAAATTATCTCTTTAACGTTCGTCAAGACCCCACCCATCAACGACCCTATTTGTGGTGGCAGGCTTTTTATAGCTGCAAGATTTAATGCCATTGTTAACCCCGATTTCTAAATTTATTTGCTTACTTAACCACTATTTGCTTACTTAATTACCATTTGATTACTTAATGACTAGGATACCAACACCTATTACCTTATTCATGCTTAACAAACTACATTGGCTGTACAAAGCGTTTATTTTGAACCAGCGCTTCTACATCAAGCTCCAGCCAATCTCCACCCTCTGCATCTTTATACACATTCATACTAAAAAAATCAGCTTCGCCCTCCACAGACTGAACCTGCATCCCCTGAACGCTACGTAGGCCAATCAAGCTATCCACTAGCAATGCTACTTGTGCGGTAGATTCTGTACTGAGCAATAAAATACGATTATTAGCAGATTTAGGTGTTGGTGGCATCCCAATAAACTGTGCTAAATCTGAGATACTGTATAAGTTACCACGGACGTTAGCAACGCCCAAAAACCATGGTTGTGTAAATGGTACCAATTGCATTGGGGGCACTGGCAACACTTCTTTCACGTCTTGCAAGTTGATTAAGAACCTTTTATCGCCGACAGTAACACCTAAACGAGACGAAGACTCACCTCCAACCTGGCTAGCGGCATCTTTCAGTTTAGAAAGTATCGCTTCTTGAAACTCACGTAAATTAGAAGTTTGTGCCACGATTAATTATTAATCCTAATCAGTACCAATTGAAAATATAAAGAAAACGCATGATTAACAACGCAGACTCATCAACATCAAGCTGATTAGCCTATCGTTTTAATAATAGCGAGCAAATCCGCCTCTACCACAGGCTTGGTAACACAGGCTTTAGCGCCCATTTTTAATGCCCAAGCCAAATCTGTTGCCTGTGATTTACCAGTACATAACACAACGGGAATATGTGCAGTTGCAGGGTTTTTTGTCAGTGTGCGCGTCACCTGAAAACCGGTTAAACCTGGCATTACCACATCACACAACACTAGATCAGGCGGATTAGCGCCTACTTTAGTTAAACACTCTTCACCGCTTTCAGCCCCCACTACGCGGTACCCTGCCGTCTCTAACATTTCGGTGAGAAAAAAACGGTCTGTTGCAGAATCATCAACAACTAAAATAGTTTGTATTGCCATATTCAATCCACCTCTTTTTGATTACTTTTAGCCTTTGCAGCATAAATTTGCACTGCTTCAATCAGCGTTTCTTGGGTAAAGGGTTTGGTAAGGTATTGGTCTGAGCCGACCATGCGACCGCGCGCCCGGTCAAACAAGCCATCTTTGCTAGATAGCATAATGACAGGCGTTGCCTTGTAGCGGGCATTTCTTTTAATGAGAGAACAGGTCTGATACCCATCAAGTCTAGGCATCATGATATCAACAAAAATCAAATCGGGATGCTCGTTCGATATTTTTGCCAACGCATCAAAACCATCTTCGGCGAGAATAACTTCGCAACCAGATGCCTTGAGAAAAATCTCTGCACTACGACGAATCGTATTGCTATCATCTATCACCATGACCTTGATTGTTGAGAGCTGATCTAATGTCAGCTTTTCTTGAAACGGCTTTTCCTGGCTCACCAGTAAGCTCCTTTATTTTGTATGCATCGCTACTTTAGTATCATTTCTGCACTTGTTATATTTCATTT
>Ga0208269_100298_pt1 | contig 28620 bp, 18 predicted proteins | sample LakWasMe88_LOW11_2_FD_183912 | JGI IMG/M metagenome (GOLD analysis project Ga0208269, IMG submission 183912) | Freshwater sediment methanotrophic microbial communities from Lake Washington under simulated oxygen tension - Sediment Metagenome... | ecosystem: Environmental > Aquatic > Freshwater >...
CGTCAGCAGCCGCGCCAGGTAGCGCCCGGTGTGGCTGCCCGGCAGCGCGGCCAGGGCTTCGGGCGTGCCCACGCCCACCACGGTGCCGCCGCCGGCGCCGCCCTCGGGGCCCATGTCGATCAGCCAGTCGGCGGTCTTGATCACGTCGAGGTTGTGCTCGATCACCACGATGGTGTTGCCCGCGTCGCGCAACTGGTGGATCACCTTGAGCAGCAGGTCGATGTCGGCAAAGTGCAGGCCGGTGGTGGGCTCGTCGAGGATGTACAGCGTGCGCCCCGTGTCGCGCTTGGACAGCTCCAGCGCCAGCTTGATGCGCTGGGCCTCACCGCCCGACAGGGTGGTGGCCGACTGCCCCAGCTTGATGTACGACAGGCCCACCTCCAGCAGGGTGTGCAGCTTGCGGGCGATGGCGGGCACCGCCTTGAAGAACTCGTGGGCCGTCTCGACCGTCATGTCCAGCACCTGGGCGATGTTGCGGCCCTTGTACTGCACCTCCAGGGTTTCGCGGTTGTAGCGCTGGCCCTGGCATACATCGCAGGGCACGTAGACGTCGGGCAGAAAGTGCATCTCCACCTTCACCACGCCGTCGCCCTGGCAGGCCTCGCAGCGCCCGCCGGCCACGTTGAAGCTGAAACGGCCCGGGCCGTAGCCGCGCTCGCGTGCGGTGGGCACCTCGGCCATCAGCTCGCGGATGGGGGTGAACAGGCCGGTATAGGTGGCCGGGTTGCTGCGCGGTGTGCGGCCAATCGGCGACTGGTCGACGTTGATCACCTTGTCGAACTGCTCCAGCCCCTCGATGGTGTCGTGCTCGGCGGGTTCGTCGTGGGCGCGGTGGATCTGGTGGGCCGCCGCGGTGTACAGGGTCTCGTTGACCAGGGTGGATTTGCCCGAGCCAGAGACCCCGGTCACGCAGGTCATCAGGCCCACCGGGAACTCGACCGTCACGTTCTTCAGGTTGTTGCCACGCGCGCCGGTGATGCGGATCACCTGGGCCGGGTCTTTCTGCACGTGGCGCTGGGTGGGCACCTCGATGCGGCGGGCCCCGCTGAGGTACTGGCCGGTGAGCGACTGCGGGTTGGCGCGGATGTCGTCAAACGTGCCCTGGGCCATCACGCGGCCGCCATGCACGCCCGCGCCCGGGCCCATGTCGATCACGTGGTTGGCGGCGCGCATCATGTCCTCGTCGTGCTCGACCACCAGCACGCTGTTGCCGATGTCGCGCAGGCGTTGCAGGGTGCTGATCAGGCGGTCGTTGTCGCGCTGGTGCAGGCCGATGCTGGGCTCGTCCAGCACATACATCACGCCGGTCAGGCCCGAGCCGATCTGGCTGGCCAGGCGGATGCGCTGGGCTTCGCCGCCCGACAGGGTCTCGGCGCTGCGGTCCAGGCTCAGGTAGCTCAGGCCCACGTCGTTGAGGAACTTGAGGCGCGAGCTGATCTCGCGCACCACCTTGTCGGCGATCTCGGCCTTGGCGCCGTGCAGGCGCAGCTGCTGGAAATACTCGTGGCACTCGCGCAGCGTCAGGTGGCTGACCTGGAAGATGGCGCGCGCCTCGGGCCCTTCGCCCAGGCGCACGTGGCGTGCCTCGGTGCGCAGCCGGGCGCCTCCGCAGTCGGGGCAGGGCTGGGTGCTGCGCAGGCGGGCCAGTTCTTCGCGCACCACGGGCGAGTCGGTCTCGCGAAAGCGCCGCTGCATGTTCGGGATGATGCCCTCGAAGGGGTGCTTCTTGGCCACCTTGCGCGGGGCCTTGCCGGCGGCGCCTTCGAGCTCGTAGTTGAAGCGGATCTCGTCCGTGCCCGAGCCATACAGAATGGCCTGGCGGGTGGCCTCGGGCAGGGACTCGAAAGGGCTGTCGATGTCGAAGCCGTAATGCTCGGCCAGGCTTTCGAGCAACGCGAAGTAGTGCGCGTTGCGCCGGTCCCAGCCCTTGATGGCGCCGCTGGCCAGGCTCAGCGTCGGGAAACCCACCACACGCTGCGGGTCGAACACATCGGTGGCGCCCAGGCCATCGCAGGCCGGGCAGGCGCCCACCGGCGAGTTGAACGAGAACAGCCGCGGCTCCAGCTCGCTGAGTGAGTAGCTGCACACCGGGCAGGCGAAGCGGGCATTGAACAGGTGCTCGGCCGGGCGCAGCGCGGCCGGGTCGGCGTCCATCTCAAGGGCGATGGCGCGGCCATCGGCCAGGCGCAGGGCGGCTTCGAAGCTTTCGGCCAGGCGCTGCTGCATGTCGGGGCGCACCTTCAACCGGTCGATCACCACGTCGATGTCGTGCTTTTCGTTCTTCTTGAGCGCGGGCAACTGGTCGAACTCGTGCGCCACGCCGTCCACCCGAAAGCGCACATAGCCCTGGGCCTGCATGCTGGCAAACAGCTCAACGAACTCGCCCTTGCGCTCGCGTGCCACCGGCGCCAGGATCATCACCTTGGTCTCTTCGGGCAGGGCCAGCACGGCGTCGACCATCTGGCTCACGGTCTGGGCCTGCAGCGGCAGGCCGTGGGTGGGGCAGTGCGGGGTGCCGGCGCGGGCGAACAGCAGGCGCAGGTAGTCGTGGATCTCGGTCACCGTGCCCACGGTGGAGCGCGGGTTGTGCGAGGTGGCCTTCTGCTCGATCGAAATGGCCGGCGACAGGCCCTCGATCACGTCCACATCGGGCTTGTCCATCAGCTGCAGAAACTGCCGCGCGTAGGCCGACAGGCTTTCCACATAGCGGCGCTGACCTTCGGCGTACAAGGTGTCGAAGGCCAGGCTCGACTTGCCCGAGCCCGACAGGCCGGTGATCACCACCAGCTGGTTGCGCGGGATGTCGAGGTCGATGTTCTTCAGGTTGTGGGTTCGCGCCCCTCGAACGCTGATGCGCTGCTGCCGCTGCTCGTTGACGAGGCTGGCCAGGTAGGGGCCGTCGGTAGAGGCGCTGTCGGGGGCAATGGGGTTCACAGTGATCCGGGCTGGGAAAAACCCACCATGATAGACACCACGTCACCGTTTGGCACAGGCCGGCTTGGCGGGCTTCGCTGACAATATGGCTTTTGTGCCTGAATGCCACGCGCATTCGCTTCTCTCCCCCCTTTCACACTTCATGACCGCATCAACCGCTATGACAGCGCTGGAGCGCCGCTCCACCCAGTCGCTGGCGTTCATCTTTGCCCTGCGCATGCTGGGCCTGTTCCTGGTGCTGCCCGTGTTTGCCCTGGAGGCGCGCAAATACCCAGGGGGCGATGACCCGGCCCTGGTGGGCCTGGCCATGGGCATCTACGGGCTCACCCAGGGGGTGTTGCAGATTCCCTTCGGCATGGCCTCCGACCGCTTCGGGCGCAAACCCGTGATCGTGGTCGGCCTGTTGCTGTTTGCCCTGGGTGCCTTCATCTCGGCCGGTGCCAGCACGCTGCACGGCCTGGTGCTGGGGCGGGCCCTGCAGGGCGCCGGGGCCATTTCGGCGGCGGTCACCGCCTTGCTGGCCGACCAGACCCGCGACGAGGTGCGCACCAAGGCCATGGCCCTGATCGGCGCCAGCATCGGGCTGATGTTTGCGCTGTCGCTGGTGCTGGCGCCGGTACTGACCGCCTGGCTGGGCCTGTCGGGCCTGTTCGTGCTGATCGCCCTGCTGGCCTTGAGCGGTGTGGCCGTGGTGCTGTGGCGCGTGCCCACCGCGCCGCCGCTGCCGGTGGACGCGCCCCGTGGCAGCCTGCGCGAGGTGCTGGCCCTGGGCTCGCTGCTGCGGCTTGATTTCGGTGTGTTCGTGCTGCACGCGGTGCAACTGGCCATGTGGGTGGCCGTGCCCTCGATGCTGGTGCAGGCCGGCCTCGAGAAAAGCCTGCACTGGCAGGTGTACCTGCCGGCGGTGCTGGCGTCTTTCGTGGTCATGGGCGGCACGCTGTTTCCGTTGGAGCGCCGGGGCCACCTGCGGCCGGTGTTCCTGGCCGCCATCGTGCTGATCGGTCTGGTGCAACTGGGCCTGTGGGCGGTGGTCGATCACCAGCCGGGCTTGCTCACCCTGGGCGGCCTGCTGTTCATTTTCTTCTGCGGCTTCAATGTGCTGGAGGCCAGCCAGCCCAGCCTGGCCTCGCGGCTGGCGCCAGCGCGCCTGCGCGGCACGGCGCTGGGCGTGTACAACACCCTGCAATCTCTGGGTTTGTTTGCCGGCGGCGCCCTGGGGGGGCTGCTGGCCCGCTCGGTGGGCCTGCATGGCCTGTTCCTGGTCAGCACCCTGGCCAGCGCCGTGTGGCTGCTGGTGGCCTGGCCCATGAGCACCCCGGGGCGGGTCGCCGCGCCCAGTAACGCCATAATCTCGCCCTGAATCGGAGAATTGAGCCATGGCATCTGTCAATAAAGTCATCATCGTCGGCAACCTGGGGCGCGACCCCGAGATCCGCACCTTCCCCAGCGGCGACCAGGTGGCCAACGTCACCATCGCCACCACCGACCGCTGGAAAGACAAGCAGTCGGGCGAGATGAAGGAAGCCACCGAGTGGCACCGTGTGGTGTTCAACGGCCGCCTGGCTGAAATCGCAGGCCAGTACCTGCGCAAAGGTTCGCAGGTCTATGTGGAAGGCTCGCTGCGCACGCGCAAGTGGACCGACCAGGCCGGCGTCGAAAAATACAGCACCGAAATCCGCGCCGACCAGATGCAGATGCTGGGCAGCCGCCAAGGCATGGGCGGCGGCGGCGGTGACGAGGGCGGCAGCTATGGCGGCGGTCAAGGTGGTGGCTACGGTGGCGGTCAGGGTGGCGGCCAAGGCGGTGGCTACGAAAGCGCCCCGCGCCGCGCCCCGGCTGCAGCCCCTGCCGCGCGCGCCCCGGCCCCACGCCCGGCCCCAGCCCCGGCCCCCATGGCCAGCCGTCCGTCGTCGGGCTTTGACGACATGGACGACGACATCCCCTTCTGAGGACAATCTCAACCTCACCTTGATGAGGTGCGCCAGTAGGGCCTCATGCCGGCATGAGTAGGCATGATGAGCCACGGGGCCCTATGACCGCGGGCCCGTTGTCTGACCGCAGGGCGCCGACTGGATTCGACATGGGTCACAACCCATCCATTCGGGGTCTGCAAGCGGTCTGTTTCAAATGCCAGGGTCTGGTGTTGATCCCGGGTGCGGTGAGGTCTGCGTCTGCAACAGGTCTGTGGCATCGTGCGCCTGCCGGCGTGCCAGAAGATCCATCCGTCCCACTTTCGCATGCAAGTTGCAGGGCCTGCCTGTGGTTGACGGCACCCGGATCGAGGGGGGCATTCCCGGCGGGCTTGGCGCCGTCGTGCACTCTCGAACTTCTCAAGCCGTTTGGCAGTATTCGTCCCCGATCTCCGTGGCAGACGATCACCTTCTGGCTCCTCCTGCTCGGGTCTTGTTGTGTGGTGACAGAACCCGCGCGCTGCCCCGGGTGGGTCGACGCGCTGACCATGAGCCCCCGTGCTGGCCTTGCTACGGCACTTGCTGCGTTCCCTGGCAAGGGTGGACGCGTCGTCAAGCCAGGGCTGTGCGACACCTTCATGAAACCTATGTTTCCAGTCGTCACACCAATGGATTTTCTTTGGTTGGATTGGCAAATTTTTACTTTCTCACCTCAATTTCCGCAGTGATTGAGTGGGTTTATTTGATAGATATGTAGAAAAATATCAATTTAAGGCTGAAAGGTGTAAAATATGCTCGTGAAGCATCAGTGAGTGGTCTTCTTGACAAGGAAGGATGCAAATTGTTACATTCTGTAAGTGGCCGTGCTGATAACGGTGGCACCGGGGGGGCAAAGCCCGGTGTCTGTTACGCCGGCCTGAGTTCTCCGGCCGGGTGTGAGGGAGTGGACGTTGCTCGATGGCTCGTCAAACCTCTTGACCCATCAACTGATTCGGCTGACAGACAGATGGCACAGGAGGCGGTGATCGCCGCTGAAATCCATGACTGATATGACGGGCGTCGACAGGCTCTTGCCTGGGATGAAGGCGGTATCACCCACTGGGCCGCATAGGAGCCTGGTGCAGTCTGAAGCCCTGGATTGCATGACGAGGGATCACGTTCACGCCACACAGCCTTCGCAAGAGTCCTGGTGTCGTGTTGGTCCTGCCTTCGCAAGAGACATCTGGCAGTTCGCTTCAAAGCAGCACTGCATTTTCCCATCGGTGCGGCTTTCATCTCCAGAGCTGGAGTGCGGTCCGTGGTCATCGGGTCTGTGTCCGGCGACACAGGCTGGCTGCCAAGATGGCGATCGCCGTGCGCCAGAGGGGCGTCTGCCCTCGCCAATCAGTGAACTATTACCGTATATGAAAAGATTGATACCTCATTTATCCCCCTCCTCATGACGGCATCCGTCGGCGTTTCTAGAATTCGAGACAGTTTGCTAAAACCATTGGTCGGCCATGGGGTCTGGATGGACTCCTGATCCCTTGGCGAGACCCGAAAATGCCCCCTACCCCGAACGAACCGCGACAGCCACCCACAGACCCAGCATCGGATTCACTATGAGCCATCGCACGTATGCCAGCGCGGCCTGCGCCTTCAGGATGAAGCGCCTGCCAAGTGACCTCAGGGCAAAAGGCTTTCTCCCGGAGATCGCTCGCCAGCGGTCTTGGATGGCTTCGGTTGGCGTGCTGGCTGGAGTCCGCGTTCAGGTTCATGGTGCCCTTGGGCTCCGGACTGGCGATGCCCTAGGGAGGCAGTCGAATGAGCACCCCAAGAATCTCGAGATAGGCCGAAGAACAGAAAGGGCAGCCGAAATGGCATGCGGTGGGAATGCACGCCATCCAGCGCCGCTGCCGCTGCTTTCTCAACTGCGTGCCACATTGGCTGCACACCGTGAAGAAGCTGGCTCTTGACAGTTCTGCGTCATACATAAAACCACTCCAATCATGGAATCCATATACCCTTCGAATTGTGATGACCCACTGATGCCCGTATTAATAAGTCAACCCGGCCAGTCCTCGGAATTCACATCGACCAAAACATCAAATGGTATGGATGAGAATCCCAAAAAACCACTGTCTGCCGCGTATTTCCGTTTTCTTCAAGTGGCGCGGCTCATTCAGTCGGAAACCTTGTCGAATCATCTGGATGTCAATTCATTGGCTCTTTTGGAGACAATCACCTTGTGCTGGTTCGAGGGCAAGCCCTTGACGATCAGCCAGGTCATCGGCCTGAGCGAATTGGGTTCGCCGGCTACTTTGCACAAGCGCCTGGCCAAGCTTCGGGAAAACGACCTGGTCGTTGCCCAATCCATCGAAGGCGACACCCGCTCGAAATTGATTGTTCCGTCTGAAAAATCGATGGCTTATTTTGAGCGGCTTGGCTATTACTTCAATAGTTGATTTTTTGGCTGTGATTCGGAGCATGGATATGAAAAGCCGAAGCTGAATAACTGCCATCCCGATTCCAAACAAATTGCTGATCAAGTCATGGCGAAAGTAATCGGTGTACGACATTGGTCCGCCGATAATATCGTTCTTTACGCTGAATAAGAGCGATTGAAATAAAGAATAGAAAAAGACCAGGCTGGAAAATTTTCCGACGCTGAGTCGGATCAGGTTCGGGTCGATTTCGAGCAGCTTGAATGACGCCAGTCGGCACAACAGTGGTGTCATTGCAAGCAGGGCCTGGATCAATTGTTGGCTCATGAGGGGAAGCGCCTCGTGCGTGCCTTGTGCCATGTAGACCTGCGCCAAGCCGATGGCAATGGCACCGCTTTTCGAAAAGATAACCACCAGGATGAAGCTGATGCCCCGATTCAGGGTGCTCAGCACCAGTTCGGCATCGCTGTGCCGCACCGAAAGATGGGCGGCTGAGTGCTCCAACACACAGGCCAGCAAGAAGATGACGCTGCAGATGCAGAAGTGCTCAAGACCAGAACGCCAAAGCTGGGGCCCCTGCTCCCTCGCCCGTTCGAGGTAATGCTTCATCGCCGGGCCATGGGTGAGGGGGGCGTGCAGCGAACCTGGGCCTGACGGCCTTCTGCTGACATGCGCTTGTTCCAGCGAGGGGGCTGGGTGCGCCATGGGTGGCCCGACGTGTGCAAGTTTGTTTTTTTCATTTCCCTCTCCTGTGCTCTGGATCCTCCGGGCAACTCCGTCGGAACTCCAGAGGTGCATGCTGCGCTGCTCAGGCCTCGGCTTTGTCCAGGCCGTAGACCTCATTGAAATATTGACGCAAATCTTCGTCGGTCTTGATGTGGCTTCTCTTCTGCTTTTCCGATTCCATGACGGAATGTGTGACGTCGCGGAAGAACAAAATGCCGGAGATGGACTCTGAACGAATGGTCATGCGTGACAGTTGAACCAGCGTCTTCCGAGGCCAATCGATCTCGATGATGCACTTGTAGTTGGGTGCATTCAAAGATGAATTCAGCATCTTCTCGTAGAGGTATTCGAACTGTGGAAACGGCTTGAGCGGTTGGCAGTTCAATTGGATGGCGGCCAGGATCTCTGCGGGAGGCATGTGCATGAGATCCTGGATGTGCAGGTCAAAAAGCGTGCTGAAACTTTCGTTGATACGGGTGCATTCGCCGTTGGCATCCAACAGAACCCAGGCGTCCAGGGCGGGCTCGCTGGCGGCGACAGGGGTTTGGGTCTTGGCGTTTTGTCGCACCTGGCCACGCAGGGGGCGTGCGACGATGCCGACGTCAGGTGCGTGTGCTCGACCTGGCTGCCCAAACCACGAGGTGTCCGGTGCCACGAAGGCCGTGGCGTTGGGTGAAGGCTGGATCCGCAGGTGCGCTGAGAGCCACTGCAATACGGCCCTGACGGGGTGGCTGGCACTCCAGAACCCTGATTTCAGTGGGACCTCGAACGAGGGCCAGTGGAATTCCGAGTCGGCAAAAAATGGTTTGGATCGCTCTTTGGCACCGCCGATCCTCCAGCTTCTGGCCGCGGTCTCTTCCTTGGTGAATGAGTGAAGGCGCGTTGGTGTCTTGGCAAAGACGTGCATAGGAACTCCAACTCTTGGTAATTATTGTTTACAACCCTCAAGCACACTGGCATAAATATCATTTGTAATATTTGATCGCTTTTTAGATGACCAAATTGATTTTCTCCCATTGCCGTTAGTGCTTGTTTATATAATTTATAAGTAAAATCGGGGCTTGTCAAACAATCTTTGAAAAGCGCGGCACAGCGTATGAGCGTGGCCTCAGTGCCAGGAGGACTCGGTTCCTTCCAGCCCTGCGACTCGGGGGGGGGCTGGCATTGAGCCGCTCTTGGTGGCTTTGGCAGCGCTGTTTCTTGGGAGGCACTGGCGGGGGGCGGCCTTGCTTTTGCTGTGATTCAAGAGTCCAGCAAGCAAGTATTGGAGATCCATGCCTTGGAGAATGAGCAATTCGGACCGCTGAGACACCTCTTTTCGCGCCTGATCCACCCAAGATTCATGGCAGTCTGACTGCGGCTTCGCATCATTTCTGTTGGGGTTTCCAGGAGCGTTGCCGTGTGAACCGCCGTTGCGCAGGTCGCCCAACCGCTGCGCGGTATTCTTTGTGGCGGGCCTTTCGTGACAATGTTGTCTCAGTGGGCAGGTGCGCGTGGGTAGGCCGGGCCAAAGCCTGTAACATCGCGTAAGTTTGCTTTGGGGCGGCCTGTGCCTGCGCCAAGGTCGGGGGCTGCGGCTGTCACGAGGATCACGCAATTGAAGTTACTGAAGCTAAAACATTGGGTTCCTGCCCTCGGCCTGTTGGCCCTGGCGGGTTGCGGCGGCGGCAGCACCGGAGACACCTCCAACGTGGGGACAGTCACGGGCACGCAGCAGTACATGGATGGCATCTGGACCGGCACCACGGGCACCGGCACGGCCCAGCGCAACGTGGTGGGCTACGTCAGCGGAGGCAGTGATGGCAAGGGCGGCGATTTCTACCTGGCCAAGGGCGCAGCCGGCACCTCGGGCTATGACAGCATTTACGGCCTGCTGCGGGTCGATGTGGCTTCTGTGGCGGCCACCAATGTCACCTATTTCTCGGTGCAGGATGGCAAGTTCGCCACTGGGCTGACCGTGGCCGGCACGGCCAGCACCAGCACGGGGGCGGCGCGCACAGACACCTTCAGCGGCAATTACAGCAACCCGACCAACACGGCTGCGGCCACTGGGGCGGTCACCTCGATCAAGATGACCTACAGCACCCTGAACAACTATGGCGCCACCTACGCCAAGCTGCAGGGCAAGTACACCGGCGGCGCACTGTTCGGTGGGAGCTGGGTGCTGACCGCTGATGCGGTGGGCAACCTGGCCGGCACGGTGTCGGGTTGTACCGTGGCCGGCACGGCCACGCCCCAGACGGTGGCCGCCAACAGCACCGCTTCGCCCGCGATCTACAACGTGGTGCTGAACCTCTCGGGCGGCACCACCACCTGTGCCGCCACCGGCACCACGCAGTCCGGTGTGGCCTTCCTGAAATACGACACGCTGGGCAACAAGACGGGTATCTGGATGTTCACCCGCAGCAGCACCACCACTTTGAACACCTATGTGCTCGATGGTGTGTTGGTGGCGGGCAGCACCTCCACGCCGGCCACCACCCAGCAGGTAGCCGCGGGCTTCTGGAAGAGCTCCACCAGCACCAGTTCGGGTGATGTGTTCGCGATGGTCCTGCCGGACAACTCCTACTTCTTCTACAAGCGGGTGGGGGGCGGCTATGACGCGCTGTATGGCAATCTGGTCGTTGCGACCGGCACCAGCATCCTGAGTTCGACCGATGGCGTGTACTTTGCCAACCAGAACCTGGCGTCGACCCAGTACACGGCGGGCATCCTCATCAGCGGTGACGTGCGCACCCAGAGCAGCTTCACGGGTACTTACACCGACCCGACGGCCTCGAGTGCCCAGACGGCCTTCAGCATGGTGCCCGACACCACCAACCTGTACACCTCGCCAATCCTGCCCACGGTATCGGCGCTGTACGGCACCTACACCAGCTCGACCATCGGCTTCGGTGGCACCGGCCTGACCCTCAAGATCGCCGCCGACACCACGGATGGCACCAAGAGCGTCATCACCGGCACCACCACCACGGGCTGCACTTTGACGGGCAATATCTCGGCCTACAGCAGCACCAACACCACGCTCAACCTGTACCGCGTCGACACCCTGACCTTTGCAGGCACCTGTGCCCTGGCCGGTCTGCCGGTGCAGTCGGGCGCGGCCTCGGCGGTGTTTGACGGTGCCAACAATGTGGTCGGCCTGCGCATCGGGGCGGCGGGCTACAGCGGTGCGGCCACCCGGGCCAATCTGGTGTTCATCGGCTCCAAGTCCTGAGCGGATCGACGCCCTCCCTGACAAGGCCCTTCGGGGCCTTTTCTCATGGGCGCACGGGCTGGATGAGGGGATTTTGTGGATCCTCAGTGCCTGGAGCCCCTGGGTTGTTCTGAGGGGGGGCCGGCCCACAGGGGGCCTAGGGGGGTCGCCCCGGGGGGGGCCACCCCCTATCAGGGACCGATCCTGTGTGCTGAAAAAAAGCCCGCCACCCTTTCGGGTGCGGGCTCCAATCCATCGGCTGCTGTGCAGCGCGATCAGTTGCCGTAGGGCGATTTCACCGGGTTCACAGGCAGGGCTTGCAGACCTGAGTAGGGCTGCAGCGCGTAGCGCAGGTAGATGCCGCCGATGAACTGGCGGTAGTCGCGGGCGTTGTCCAGCGCCAGTTGGCCGCCCACGAACAGTTGCGGGTGCATCTGGAACTCCATGGCCGCGCCCAGGTTGTAGCCCAGGCCGGTCTTGGTCTGGCCCGGGTACACGGCGCCGTTGGCCGTGGAGCCCGCAGTGCCAAAGGCAAAGGCGTCGTTGGCGGCCTGTACTGCGGCCGACTGGCGTGATGAGCTGGTCGGGTAGTAGGCGGCGGCTTCCTCCCGGAAGGTCTGCACGCCCAGGGATCCCTTGAGTTGGTAGGAGAACCGATTGCTGCGCTGGGCCCATTCCAGAGGCACGCTGAGTGACAGGAAGCGTTGCGGGCTGAAGTAGCCGCCGTGCCCGTAGGTGAAGTAGCGCAGGTTCTTGTCGTAGCTCAGCGCGGTCACGTTCAAGCCCGTGGTCAGCGACGAGTTGGCGCTGCGGTCCAGGCGCCAGTAAAGGCCGCCGCCACCTTCCACGCGGGTGTTGGTGGCCACGTTGGTGCCGGTCAGGCCGTACAGCGAACCGTAGGTGTACAGGCCAAAGTCACCGCTTTCCCAGTTCAGGTCCAGACGCCCGCCGGTGGAGGACACGCCACCCCAGTTGTCGCCGCTGCGCGGGTCTTTGGTGCCGGCAAAGGACAGCAGGCTGTCCGTCACAGGGCGACGCGAACCGTCCACCACCAGGGTCAGCTCGTCGTTGAGCGGGATGCGGTATTTCACGCCCCCGGTCACGTCGGACTTGTTGAAGCCCAGCGGCGTGGTGCCCACGTCCATTTTCAGGTTGGCCGACTCGTAACCCACGCTCAGGCCCACACCCGAGGCGCTCTGGCCGCCGGCCGAGCGATCGGGCAGCGCCAGCGAGCTGACCGGGCCGCCGCCAAAGCGGCTCAGGGTGCCGTAGTCGAGGTCGGCCGTGCCCGCATTCAGCGAGGTCGGGGTGATGCCCAGGGTCATCTTGCCGTCGCCGGCGTCGAACTTGAGTTGCAGGGGGGCCTCGATGTCGGTGAGCTGACTCAGGCCGGATTCACCCTGGCGCACCCGGGCCACCAAGCCCAGCGATACGACGGGAATCCGGTCTTGTCGAATGTCATTGAGCTCATCCAGCGCCGCGCTGTGTGGTCGGCCGCTGGTGGCCGCGGTCAGGTTGCTGGCCTGAGCAAGCTGCTGACTGGGCCGGGCGAAAGCGTTGTTGGGCGCGGCAGGTGCCCAGGCGGTGGTATTGCTGGGCGCCGGTGGCACGCTGCCGTTGTAAATAGCGGCCGGTTCGGGAATCGGCTGCGCCGCATAGATCGGGGCCGGGGCATTGCTGGTGGCAACGGGCGGAGTGCGCGGGTAGCTGGCCGCAGCGGCCTCGGCCGGGCTGATCAGGGCCGAGCTACCCTGCGGGTTGGCGACCCGCTCGGCGACATTGCGGCTGCTGGCATTGCTGCCACCGCTGGCACTGCCCGTGTTGCGGCTTCGGCTGTTGGTGGCCGGTTCCGTGTTGTTGACCACGTTGCGCGCGTTGACTGCCGGGTTGGCGGGCACGGCGCGTTCGTTCACGCTGTTGCTGGAGGGCACCACGGTGCCCAGCGGGGCGGGCTTGTAGGTCTGGGTCAGGTAGTTGCTGGGGTTGGGGGCTTCTGCGACCAGGGTCGGGGCGGTACCGGCCCCGGTGGGCGGGTAGGTCGACAGGTTGTAGGCCGAACCTGCGCCGACCGTGTTACGTGCAGCACCTGCGGGCTCGGGGATCAGCGTGGCTGCGCGCGGTGTGGTCACGACGGCAGGGGGCGTGCCCAGCGCGGCCACCGGGGCAAAGCGCAGGGGTTCGGCCACCGGGGCCATCGAGCTGGGACCATACGAGATGCCCACTGGCACGGCGGTGGGCATGGCCCCCGGTGTCAGCGGTGCAAAGGGCTGGCGTTGCGGCTGGTTGTTGCGGTTGGCAAACGGGTTGGACGAACGGGCCTGCACCAGCGCACCGCTGGCAGCGAGTTGGGCGTTGCGCTGTTGGTTTTCGGCCGCGACGGCGGCGGTGAAATACTCGGTCGCCTTGCTTGTCTTGCCCTGGGCCCGGTACAGGCGGGCGGCCGCGGTCAGCACCTCGGGGTTGTTGGGTGCGCGCACCAGGGCGATCTGGATCGCCGACTCGGCGTAGGCGTATTCCTTGGCCGAGATGGCCAGCGAGGCCGCCGGCAGCAGCAACTGAAGATTGTTGGGGTCCTTTTCGAGCAGGCGGTTGTACAGGGTGATGGCCTGTACATAGTCGTTGTTGGCCGCGTACATGCGGGCCAGCGCGCCCATCACCAGTGGGTCATTGGGGCGTTCGGCCAACACCGGTGCCAGGGTGTCGTAGGCGGCGGCCAGATCACCCGCTTCTCGCAGGGCCTCGGCCTGGCGCAAGGTGTAGCCCACGCGCAATTCGTCAAAGGCGGCGCGCTGCTGCAGTGTCATGGGGGTGCCCTGCAACTGGCGCAGGATGCCTGCCAGTTCCACATCCTGCTTGGTCTTGAGCAGGATGGCAGCGTATTGCAGGCGCAGCCCGGGCTCGGGGCGGGCCGAGCGGGCCAGCAACTGCCGGATGGTGGCCATGGCGCGGTTGGCGTCACCGGCATCGGTGTAGGCCAGGGCTACCGAACCCAGCAGTTCGGGGTCTTGTCCGGTGAAAGGCTCCACCTGGGCCAGCTTGGCCAGCGCTTCGGCCTGGCGGCCTTGCAGGGCCAGGGCCGAGGCGCCGTCGGCTTGCACGTGCACCCATACGCGCTTGTACAGGGCTGCGATGTCGCGTGTGCGGTTGGCTTCGGGTACGCGCTCCAGTGTGGCCAGTGCCCCGGCCCAGTCCTGGGTCTCGGCCGACAACAGGGCATGGGCGTACAGGGCCTCGGGCATGTTGGGGTTGGAGATCAGCAGCCCGTCCATGATGCCGCGGGCCTCTGCCTTGGCCCCCAGCTTGATGTACAGGCGGGCCAGGTCCAGTCGCACCCAGGCATTGGCCGGGTCGTTGAGCAGTGCGTTTTCCAGGGCCACGCGGGCACCGGTGTCGTCACCCCGGGCGGCCGCGGCCTTGGCCTGGCCCAGGGCCTGGGTGGCGCGCAGGCGGCCCAGGGCACCCACCTTCTCTTGCTGGGTGGGGCTCATGCGCTCGACGATGCGCAGGGCTTCGTCGGCCTTGTTGTTCTGGGCCAGCACGCCGACCAGGCCGCGCACGGCGTCCGGGTTGTCGGCCTGGCGGGCCAGCACACGGCGGTAGGTGGCCTCGGCGGCGTCGTACTGGCCTTGCTCGACCAGCACATCGGCCAGGTCGTTCTCGGCGGTGGTTTCCTTGGGGTCCAGACGCACGGCCTGTTGCAGGTACTGGCGGGCAGCGTCGAGGTTGCCGTTTTCGCGGGCGGTGGTGGACTGAGCCACCAAGGTCCAGTAGGTGGCGCTGTCGAGCGCGCTCTTCCAGCGGCCGGCCTGGCCTTGCCGGGTAGCGCGTTCGAGGTAGTCGCGGGCCTGCGAGAAGTTTTCCTGGCGCAGGCGCAGCACGCCAAAGCCACCCAGGGCATCGCCGTCGGTGGGGCGGGCTTCCAGCACGCTGCGAAAACCGGCTTCGGCGGCTTCCAGGTCTCCATCGTCCAGGGCCCGGAAGGCCTCCTGGGTGCGCTTGCGCAGTGGGTCGGCGCCCGGGCCCTCGGGGCTGCGGGCCTGTTTCTGCTGGCGTTCGATTTCGCTCAGGCGGGACTGCACCGCAGCATCGCCCGGGAAGGCGCGAAGGAACTGCTGGTACAGCGGGATGTCGGCGCTGCGGCTGCCGGTCCAGACCAGCGCCTTGCGCCAGCTCTCGATGGCGGCACTGCCGACATCGGGGTGGCTGGCCAGTCGGGCCAGTTGGGCAATGCCTTCGCGGCGGGTGGCATCGCGGTAGGTCAGGTGCTGGGCCAGGGCCAGAGCGATGCGGGCGTCGTCGGGCTGTTCCTGGGCCAGTTGTTCCAGGCCCTTGCGCGCCGATTCCCAGCCTTGGGCAGTGCCGCCCAGGGTCTGGTAGTACTCCAGGGCCAGGGGGCCACGCGGCGCCTGGCCGCCCAGGGCGTTCTGGTAGGTGCTGACCGCCTCGGCCGGCTTGCCGGCCTTGGCCAGTTCGCGTGCGGTCTGGAGTTGCGGCCCGTTGCGCATCACGTTGATCGATTGCTCGATGTTGGCCAGACCCGGGTAATTGGGCGCGGCCTTCTTGAGTTGCGCGACGTACTTCGCGGCTTCGTCAAAGCGCTTGTTGCTGGCTTCGACCACGGCCATGCCGCCCAGGGCTTCTGGCTGGCTCGGGTTGAGCTTGAGCAGCTTTTGCCAGGCTTCTGTGGCGCGCTCGGTGTTCTCGCGCGATTGCCAGTACTTGCCCTGCTCCAGCAGGGCCTTGACAGCGGGTTCCTGGGCGAACACGGCCGGCACACTCAGTGCGGCCAGCAGGCTCATGGCTAGCGTTTGGTGGCGGTTGAACATGCCTTCTCCCAGCGTAATTGCAGTCTGCCCGAGGGCAGGAATTGGTAGCGTTTCTCGATCCAGCCTGTGCCGAACAAACCGAGCACGTGATCGTAATAGGGCAGGCGGGCGGCCGGATCAAACAGCCGTGCCTGCACCCGTTTCTGTTGCAGCAGCAAGGCGGTGTTGCGGCCGTCGGTCTGCAGGTAGGGCAGCAGGGCGGCCGCAAAGCCGATCGGGCCCATGCCTTGCACGACGCCCGTGCCCGTCTGCACTTTTTCGGGGGGGAACTCGGCCATTTCGGTGGCCTGGGCCATGCCGCCCAGGGCTCGTCGCAGCGGGGTGGCGGCCGGGTCGGCGGGCGCGGTCATGCCGGCCCACAGGTAGGTGCGGATGGCGTCGTAGCTGCCTACGTCACCCGATTGCGGGTCGGCCACAAAGCCGCCCCGGCCGTTGTCGGCCAGCCGCCAGGCCACCCAGTCGGGCGAATAGCCCCGCGGCGCGGTGTCGCTGATCAGGCGCACCGTGTTGCCCGCCAGCACGCTCCAGGGGCCCTTGGGGTCGAACTGGGCAAAGCGGCGCAACAGCGGCAGCGGCAGGTAGCTGGGGTTGATGCGCCACAGTTTCTGCTCAGGGAAGCTGAAGCCGACCGGGCCGGGCAGCAGCATCTTGCCGAAGCCGGGCAGGTCGATGAGTTCGTCCTGGATCACCCGTGCCAGCAGCGTGCGGGCGTCGGCCTCGTAGGCCGGCTTCTTCCACACGCGCGAGGCTTCCAGCAGGGTGTAGGCCAGCCAGAGGTCGGCATCCGACGCCGGGTTGTTGTCGATCACACCCCAGGTGCCGTCCTTGCGCTGCCCCCATTGCCAGGCCGGCAGGCGGGCCGCAATGTTGCCGCCGGCCAGATTGGCCACCGTCCAACGCCACAGGCGCTCGAAGCGCTCGGGCTGGTTGGCCACCAGCGCGAAGAACATGGCATAGGACTGGCCTTCCGAAGTGGAGTGCATCTGGGCGACGTTGAAGTCGACGATGCGGCCATCCTCCTGGGCAAAGCGTTCGTTGAAGCTGTCCCACAGCGGCCAGTCGGTGCTGGTCCGGCAACTGGCCGTGGGGGGCTGGCTCTTACCGTTCAGGGCCGGTGCGGCCAGAGCCTGTCCCCCCAGCAAGACCAAAGGCGCCACGGTCAGTGGCGCCAGGACATGTGTCAGGAAGCTTCGTCGGGGCCCAGCCCCCGAAGGCGTGGTTCGCTTTCGGGAGGGGCTCCAGGGGGTGGCGCGGGGCAGGTTCTGCATGGACCTGAGGATCATCCCTGATTCTTGAGTCGGGCACGTGCACGGGCACGCAGTGACAGGAACAACAGCACGGCGATCAGCAGGGCGGCCAGGATGCCCAGACCCAGCAGCAGCAGCGGGTTGCCGGCGAGGAACCATTGCACCCAGGTCAAGGGGTCCAGATGGCCGACATAGTAGGTCTGCTCGGCCACCAGGCTGTCCACCTGCTTGCCGCGGATCACCGAGGTGCTGCCCTGGATCTCCTTGACCAGGTCGGCATCGAGCAGGGCGTCGACGATCTGGGTCATGCCTTCGGGGTTGTTGCTGGACAGCTGCACCACGCTGCGGCCGGCGCTGACGGGTGACTCGAAGCCCGCGATCACGCCGTCGTTGCTGTTGCTGTTGAAGGCCACCTGGTTGCGACCGGGCTTGGCGCCGTCGCGCTGGCTCGGATCCCACCAGCTGAAGACGCGGTAGGCAAAGTCAGAGATCTTGAAGCGGCGCGCGCCGGTCTGGATGTTGACCGGGCTGGCATCCGCCCACTGGGTGAGCAGGGGCTGGTTGGAGGCCGAGCCGATCAGCACCACATCCTTGCCGGCCAGGGCTTCGATCTGCTTGGGGGCGACCACACTGACGGCAGTGGCCGGGTAGCCTGTGGAGCGGCCGAACACGCCCAGCAGGCTCAGGTAGCTGCTGTAGTCGCTGGCAGTGGGCTTCTCAGGCAACACGACAGCGGTTTCAGACAGGTCGGCCAGCCGGGTGAACGGGAAGCCGCTGTTGCTGAAGGCGGCCAGGTCGGGCATGGCCAGGAAGTGCGAGAAGCCGGAGATGTCGACCGTCGAGTCAGGCTCGACCGTGCCACGCACGTTGTCCAGCACCACGTCTTTGCACGAGCCTTGTTTGACCATGTCGTGGAAATAGTGGAACTGCAGCTGGGTTTGGGCTGGCAGCTTGAACAGCGGAATGTGGAACTGCTCACGGGCCGGGATCAGCTCGCCGGCCGGCAGCACGCTGTCCACCATGCGCTCCACGGCGCCCGGGGTTTCGTGGCTGATGGCCAGCAGGGGCAGCGAACGCAGGAACTGTTGGTTGACGTTGATGTTCAGCGTCGATTTGTCCAGGTTCGGGCGCGGGGTGTAGCGGTACTTCAGGTCGACCGGAATGCCCTTGGTGCGCCAGCTGAACAGGTCGGGCGGCAGGTGGAAGTTGACGCGGATTAGGTCGGGCGAATAGCCCGAGACGTTGAGGTTTTCCTCTTGCACCAGCTCGCCGAATTTGACCGGGCGATCGCTGGCCAGCCAGTTGGGGGCGTCATAAGGCTTGCGTGGCTTGAGCTCGGTCAGGCTGGTGATGGTGGCCACCTGACCTGACAAGGCCGGCGAGCCCACCGCCACGGCGTTGGCCGCGATCTTGAGTTCCTTGCCGTCACGGCCCATCACCAGCAGCAGCTTGGCGGTGGCATCGTTGGGGTTGGGCACCATGGCCACCGTGGGGCCCTGCAGGGCCGGCAGGCTCAGGCCCCCCGGGATCTGCTGGTTGCCGACCGCGAACACGATGGCGTTGCCTTGGGCAGGAATCTGATCCTGCATGGCCGGGAAGCGTGCACCTCGGTAGCCGGCCAGGGCACCAAACCAGGACGACAGTGCGCCTGCCGCCTCCAGGGTGGACGCGGCGGGCGTGCCGGCAAACACCATGGGCAGGGCCAGTGGCAGCGCGTCGCGACGGTCGAAGAAAGGCTGGGGCAGCAGGGCCAGGTCGTTGGCCTGGGCGATCGGGGTGAGCGTCAGCTCCAGCACGCTGTCGTTGCCCACATTGGCCCACAGGCTGGAGTGCGTAGGGTCTTCACAGTCGCGCGTGTAGTGGCCGATCAGTTCCAGATTGAGTCGGTTGAACTCGGTGATCAGGCGCGGCGGGATGATGACTTCACGCTGCAGGTTCTGACCTGCCTGTTCGGTGGGCACGGGGATCGTCGCGGCCACCTGCTCGTTGATCATCACGTTGATGTGCGAGAGCTGCGGGATCAGGGAGGGCGAGTAGGCGTAGTTGATCTTGAGCTTGGCGCTGGTCACCACCTGGTCAGCCCGGATGCTGAAAGTCACGCCGCTGTTGCCACGGATGCCACGCAGTTGCAGTGGGAACAGAGCCCCGAGCTGCTTGAGCGAGAAGGTGGCCGTGCGCGCATTGGCCAGCCGTGCGCCCGGGGCTTCGCCTGCTTCAGCCGCGGTCTCGGTGATGATGCGGCCCGCCCCCCCTGCGTCACGGGCGGTCGCAGCGGCCCGTGCCTTGGTGGCCGCCTCGGCGGGCTGTAGACCGGGCGCTGCCAGCAGCAGCGCAATCGCCAGGATGACAGGCTGCAGAGGCACACGGTGGGTGGCGCGCTGAGAGAGGGCTTGAGATGTGGAGTTCTTCATGATCTGTGGGCGTAGGGTCACTTGGCGTTGGAGGGCCGGCGCAGGCGCAGCGACTTGGCGATGTTGCTCGCCAACTCATTGATGCCGCGCACACCGATGGCGAGCACGCCGCCGAGGGAGCTGAGGGGTTTGTCCTGCTGGCGCTGGCCCCAGGTGCTGACCCAGGCATCGGCGCGTGAGAAGGTCAGGGCCGCCAACTCGGCTTGCTGGGCGAGGCTCAGGTTGTCGAAGCGCACCCCCAGCCGGCCCTTGCCGCCGAAGGTGACGACCGCGGGAAACACCCCCTCCTCGTCCGAACGGAAAAGTGACACATGCAGCTTGGTGCCAGTGGGGATCTGAACCTCGTCCGGCACGGTCAGGCCCAGGCCCTGTTGCGAGAAGTCGTCGGTCTGGCAGGTCAGCACCTTGCCATTGTCCAGGCGGATCGCTGCGGGCAGTGCGGCCGCCACGCGGGGCGTGACCCGCACCTGGCGGCTTTCGCTGGCCACGGCCAGGCTGGCACTGGACAGCACGATGTTGTAGGCCGTCCACAGCATGTTGATGAACAGGGTGGTGATCTCGGGGTTGTCCTGAAAGACCATCTGCCACACGCCGACGGCGAAGCCGAACAGGTTGGCAATCAGCAGCACCAGGTAAGGGCGGGCGATGCCCCAGTCAAAGTAGGCTTCTTCGATCACGCCACCCTTGGCCGTCACGTTGAACTTGCCTAATTTGGGGTTGATGAAGGCCATCAGCACCGGGCGCATGATGTACCAGGCCAGCACGGACTCGTACACCTCGTTCCAGAATGAGTAGCGGTAACGGCCCTGGATGCGCGAGTTGGTGATGCTGGCGTGGGCCAGGTGAGGCAGGGCGTAGGCCGAGATCATCAAGGCCGTGGCCTGGAACACATGGGCCCCGAACAGCAGGTAGGCCAGTGGTGCGGTCAGAAAGATCAGCCGCGGCAGGCCGTAGAAGAAGTGCAGCAGCGCGTTCAGGTAGCACAGCCGCTGGCCGATCTTGAGGCCGGGGCCGAACAGGGGGTTGTCGATCCGACCGATCTGCGCCATGCCCCGCGCCCAGCGGATGCGTTGTCCGATGTGGCCCGACAGGCTCTCGGTGGCCAGGCCTGCCGCTTGCGGGATTTCGAGGTAGGCCGTGTTGTAGCCCTTGCGGTGCAACTTGAGGGCGGTGTGGGCGTCTTCGGTCACGGTCTCGATGGCCACGCCACCGATTTCCATCAGCGGCGCGCGCTTGATGATGGCGCAGGAGCCACAGAAGAACGAGGCGTTCCACAGGTCGTTGCCGTCCTGCACCACACCGTAGAACAACTCACCCTCGTTGGGGGTGCGGTGGAAGGTATCGAGGTTTTTCTCGAATGGATCGGGCGAGAAGAACACGTGTGGCGTCTGCAGCATCGCCATCTTGTCGTCCTTGAGGAACCAGCCCATGCAGACCTGCAGGAAGGAGCGGGTCGGGATGTGGTCGCAGTCGAAGATGGCCACGTACTCGCCGTCGGTGCTGGCCAGTGCCGCATTGATGTTGCCCGCCTTGGCGTGGCGGTTGTTGCCGCGGATCTTGTAGCCCACGCCCACTTCCTCGCAGAACTTGCGGAAGTCGCTGCGTCGGCCATCGTCCAGCACGTAGACCTTGAGGCGGTCGGCTGGCCAATCCAGGCTCATGGCTGAGAACACCGTCTGCTTCACCACATCCAGCGGCTCGTTGTAGGTGGGGATGAACACATCGACGCTGGGCCAGGTCGATGAATCGGCAGGCAGGGGGACCGGCTTGCGACCCAGAGGCCAGATGGTCTGGAAATAGCCGATCAGCAGCACGGTGAAGGCATACAACTCGGCGGCCACCAAGCCAAAGCCGAAGAAGGCATCGAGCGGGTTTTCAAACCCCACGGTGTCGGTCAGGCGCCACCAGATGTAGCGGGTGGAGGCTGAGATCGACAGCGTCATCATGGTCAGGGTCGTCACCCGGCCCTTGGTTTTGCGCAGCAGCAAGGCCACGGCAAAGGTGGTACTCGCAAAGATGACCTGCTCGGTCAGGTCCAGCGGCACGCTGATCACGAGCAAGAACAGCAGGAAGGCCAGGATCCCGGTGGCGTACTGGGCCGCAGGGTGGTTCCAGACCGGGGATTCCGTGACGTTGTTCAGAAAACGACCCCAGCGTTTGCTGGGGTCGGCCTGGGTGTCTTCGGCGGAGCCGACCGCTGGGGACCTGGGGGGGGAGGTGGTGCTCATGCGGAGGCAGTCCTGGTGGGCAGGCGCTGGGCGATTTTCTCGGCACAGGCCCGGAAGTCATTGGCGGCCTGGCTGCCCGATTCGTAGTCGAGGACGCACAGATCGTTGGCCAGGGCGTCGCCCACCGACTGATCCTGGTGGATGGTGCCCACCACGCGATCGCCGAAGCTGGAGCGGATCACGTTGGACACGTCCTTGGAGAGCTGTCGGCTGTTGTTGACCTGGTTGACCACATAAAGCGCTTCCGAGAAATTCGGCTGGTCTGTGCAGTAGGTCTGCACCAGCCGCTGCATCAGGGGCAAGGCGGCGTAGGAGGCCGCGTCGGCCAGCACCACCACCAGGGCTAGATGGGCCTCGGCCAAGGCCTGCTTCAGGTACACCGACGGACCCGGCGGGGTGTCCAGCAGCACCACGGCATCGGGTGGCAGATTCAAGGCCTGCAGGTGATCGCGCAGCCAGAACAGACGCGTCTCGATCAGGTGCTCGAAGCGGTCACGGTCGTCCTCGTTGACCACCCCGTAGGGCAGCACATACACGCCGGTGCGGCTCTCGAACACCACGCTTTTCCAGCTTTGCTGGGCCAGCGAGGCGCGCGAGATGCCTCTGAGCTCACTGGGGTTGACGCCGAAATGCAGCCCCAGCGCGTTTTGCGGATCCAGATCCAGCACCACCACAGTGCGCCCCTGGCGTGCCAGCGCACAGGCCAGGTTGGCGGTGACGGTGGTCTTGCCGACCCCGCCCTTGGAGGAGACAACGGCCAGCACCTTCATGCGCCACCTCGCAGGTTCTGCCACAAGGCCGCCAAGCCGGACGGTGGCGGAGGGGGCGCGACTTCGGCACGACCTGCCAGTCGGGCAAAAATGCCCTGCAACTCTGTGCTCGGTGCCGGGGCGGCGACAGGCGCCGACGCCACGTGCGCCGCTTGGGCCAAACTGGCCAGCGGTGAAGTGCTCGCCAGTGCGTTGGGCGTGGTCTGCGGGGCCGGTACCGACGGCGATGCAGGAGGGCTCGAAAACACAGGCGCTGTCACGGGCAGCAAGGGGGCTTCTGGTGTTCGCACAGGGGCCGCTGGCACAGCCGGTGTCCATGCCGTGGGGCTGGCCGCTGCCACTGTGGGCGCTGGCCAATGCACAGGCGTGTGGGCTGGGGTAGAGCTAGGCGTGGCCGGAGCCATGGCTGCTGCGCTTATCCCGGTGAGTGCGGGGGCCTGCTCCGGCGCTGAGGGCTGGGCAGATACTGAGACAGGTGCAGGTGCAGGTGCAGGTGCAGGTGCAGGTGCAGGTGCAGGGGTGCCCAATGCCAGTTCGGCCGCGCTCAGGTGTTGACCGGTTGGTGCCAGCACTTGCACCGGTGGTGCGACCGGTGCAGGTCGGAACTCGATCGGGCCGGCGGTCACGGGGGCTTCGGCCGCGGCCACCCCGGGCGCCGTGACGGCCGTGGCCTGGCCCAACTCCAGCGCCGACAGCAGTGGCCAGCGCTTCTTGGCTTGCTCAGCTGATTGTTGTCGACTCAACTCCTGGTAGTCGTCAACTTGTCCGCCGAACTGTTGGAACAGGTTGACGATATCTTCAGATTTGGTCATTGGGGGCACTCTTTGACAGGCTTCATGGCCTTGGCTGGCTCAACGGCCAAGCCGGAAACTGACGCTGCCCCAGGCGTCTGCGGCCTGGGTCTGGCTGACGACAAGGCCTGGCGCACCTTGCTGGTCAAACCACTGCTGGTAGACCCCTTCGAGGAAACCGGTGGCCCAGTCCGTGGCCGACGCACCAAAGGCCGAAGCCAATGGAGAGCAGAAGTGGGTGATTTCCACGTGGTCAGCCTGTTGCACCAGGTTTACCCAGCCCCAGTCCAGGTCTTGCCATTGGCGTGACATGGCCGTTTGCACCCCTTCCAGGGTGGGCTGGGGGGGCAAAGGCAGTTCGGTGGCAAATCGAAGCCCGATGCGTCGGCTCAGTGCGCGCAGGTCGGCGGGGGGGAGTGCTGCGGCGAATTCAGCCGCCAGCGCGTGCAGGAAATGGCGCCACTGGCGAGCACACTGCTGACGTGCCAAATGCTCAGACACGTCTGTCGGGTGACCCGAATTGACATCGCTCATGGCAAAACCCTGTTCTCAAATGTTATTAGGTGTATCCGGCATGGAGGCTCTTGTCGATGCCTCGATCCAAATGGTTGCTAAATGTTAACAAAACATCCCTTTGTCACGGTGTGAAATTGGCCACGTTCTGGGCATCAGTCCAGGTGGCTTTTTTGCTCACTATGGTGATATATGATTTTTAAATACTAATTGGTGTGGATTTTCTCTTTTTATGGGGGCTTGTCGAGCCTGTTCCTGGGCCGGTCGGTACCAGGTGCTGTGACGACCGGAGTCCCTGTGCAACGGATCGACCGGTGGTTATCCGTTGCGAAGCGATCTGGCTCAAGTCAGTGCCCAACTGCGGAGTGCTGCGACGGGTTTTGGTGCGGTGGGGCGGGGTGGGCGGTACTTTCTGCCTGGTCTGGTGCATTTTTCCTGGCACGGATTTAGCTTATGGGTTGTCTGAAATTGACCATTTGGTTAGGTTTTGGATTGCCCCATGTCGTCTGTTCTGATCGAAACACCTGCGGCCACCCAGGCCGTCGTGCCCACGGCACGCCGCGCTGTGGAGGTTCGTGCCGCCAGCGTGATCTACCCGGCCGCCGATGCCCCCGTGCGGGCGCTGCAGGAGGTGGACCTCACCATCGCCCAGGGTGAGTTTGTCTCGCTGATCGGGCCTTCGGGCTGCGGCAAGACCACCTTGCTGCGCGTGATTGCCGATCTGGAGCCGATTTCGGGCGGCGAGGTGCTGGTCAATGGCGTGAGCCCACGCGAGGCGCGCCAGGCCCGGGCCTATGGCTATGTGTTCCAGGCGCCGGCCCTGTTCCCCTGGCGCACCGTGCTGGCCAACGTGATGCTGCCGCTGCAGATCCAGGGTCGGGCCAAGGACGAGGCCATGGCGGTGGCACGCGAGCAGTTGGGGCGGGTGGGCCTGGCCCAGTTCGAGAACAAATACCCCTGGCAGTTGTCGGGCGGCATGCAGCAGCGGGTGTCGATTGCACGGGCCATGGCCTTCGAGCCGCGCATCCTGATGATGGATGAGCCCTTCGGTGCCCTGGATGAGATCACCCGCGACGGCCTCAACGAGCAGTTGCAGCAGCTGTGGTGCCGCGAGCGGCGCACAGTGGTGTTTGTCACCCACTCGATTTCCGAGGCGGTGTACCTGTCCACGCGCATCGTGGTGATGTCGCCGCGCCCCGGGCGCATCGTGAAGGTGATCGAGTCGCGCCTGCCCGATGAACGCCACCTGGGCCTGCGCGACACGCCTGAGTTCATGCAGATGGCGCACGAAGTGCGGGAGGCGCTGGCCGATGGGCACCACTGACACAGGGCGAGGCGGCTCGGTGGGGCCGGTGGCGGTGATCGTGGCGGCCATCGTGCTGCTCTGGTACGCCCTGGCCATCTGGCTGAACGCCCCCGGGGCCATCGAGCGGGTGCTGAGCCCGCGCGGCACCTGGGACTGGACCGATCTGGTGCAGACCACCTGGGCCCTGCAGCGCCCGGTGCTGCCCGCGCCGCACCAGATCGCGCTGGATTTTTGGTCCAGCCTGGTGGATTGGCCACTGGATTCACCGCGCAACCTGATGTTCCACGTGTGGGTGACCGGCCAGTCGACCCTGCTGGGCTTTGTCATGGGCACGGTGCTGGGCGGTGTGCTGGCGGTGCTGATCGTGCATTCGCGCACCCTGGACCGGGCGCTGCTGCCCTGGGTGGTGGCCTCGCAGACGATTCCCGTGCTGGCGATCGCGCCCATCGTGCTGGTGATCCTGGGCAGCCTGGGCTTCAGCGGGGTGCTGCCCAAGGCGGTGATTGCGATGTACCTGTGCTTTTTCCCGGTCACGGTGGCGGCGGTGCAGGGCCTGCGCTCGCCGCAGCGCATCGAGACCGAGTTGATGCACACCTACGCGGCCAGCCGTTGGCAGGCCTTGTGGCTGCTGCGCCTGCCGGCCGCCCTGCCCTTTGTGTTTCCGTCGCTCAAGGTGGCGATTGCCGCCGGCCTGGTGGGCGCCATGGTGGCCGAGCTGCCCACCGGGGCCCAGGCCGGCCTGGGGGCGCGGCTGCTCACGGGCTCTTATTACGGCAACACGGTGCAGATCTGGTCGGCCCTGCTGATGTCGGCCTTGCTGGGCCTGGCTCTGTCGGGTGCGATGGCGGGCCTGGAGCATTGGGTTTTGCGCAACAGGAGGCGCTCATGACAAGCAGGGCAAGTCCCGAAAAAACGCGCCAGGCCGGGCAGTTCACCGCCGTGGCCGCGCTGGCTTTTTGGCTGCTGTGCGGGCTGCAGCCGCTGATGGTGCTGGAGGCCGAGGGTGCGGCACCGGCCATGCAATCGCTGCTGTCCCAGCCTGCGGCCTGGCTGGCGGGCCTGCTGGGCGTGCTGGCCGCTGTTCTGGGGCTGCGCCCCAGCGGCCGTGGGGCCTCGCTGGGCCTGAGCGCGATGGCCGGTCTGGCCGCCATCGGCTGGTTGCAACTGCCGCCGGCCCAGGCGGCCGCACCGGCCGCGGCCGGCTTCTGGCTGGGGGCTTTGGGCCTGGGCGCGCTGGCGATTTTGACCATCCAGCGTTGCGCGGCGCTGGAAGGGCGGCGCTTCGATGCGGCGCTGGCGCCGCTGCTGTTCGGCCTGTGGGTGCTGTATGCCTGGCAGCTGCTGACCGTGGCGCTGGAGGTGCCTCGGGTGCTGCTGCCGCCGCCCGCCCTGGTGCTGGAGGCCTTGTGGACCCACGCGGCCACCCTGGGCGGCGACTTTGTGCAGACCGTGCTCAAGGCGGTCGTGGTCGGCTGGCTGCTGGGCTCGGGCCTGGGCTTTGCGGTGGCGGTGGCGATCGACCGCCAGCCCTTTTTGCAGCGCGGCCTGCTGCCCATCGCCTCGCTGACCAGCACCGTGCCCCTGGTGGGGGTGGCGCCGATTGCGGTGATGTGGTTTGGCTTTGACTGGCCGTCCAAGGCGGCGGTGGTGGTGCTGATGACCTTCTTCCCGATGCTGGTGTCCACGCTGGCCGGGCTGCAATCGGCGGGCCGCCTGGAGCGTGAACTGATGCACAGCTACGCCGCCAGCTATGGCCGCACGCTGTGGAGCCTGCGCCTGCCGGCGGCCTCGCCCTTTGTGGTGGGCGCGCTGAAGGTGAATGCCACGCTGGCCCTGATCGGTGCCATCGTGGCCGAGTTCTTCGGCTCGCCCACGGCCGGGCTGGGCTTTCGCATCTCCACCGAGGCCGCGCGCATGAACATGGCCCTGGTGTGGGGCGCGATCGCGGTGGCGGCGGTCACCGGCTCGCTGGCCTACGCCTTGCTCGTGCGTCTGGAGCGCCGGGTGGCGTTCTGGCATCCCTCGGTGCGGGGCTGAGGCGGCAAGGCCGGCTGCGCACCGCTTGTTGTTTTGTTTGTTTCTTTGTTCTGTGTTCTTTCACCCCTGTCTGTCTTTTTTCATCACAAGGAGCGTCCCATGAAGAGTTCTTTTCGCTTGTCCGGTTGCGTGCTGGCGGCTTTGCTGGCCTTGGGCGGCGCCGCCGCGCAGGCGGCCGACAAGGTCACGGTGCAGCTGAAGTGGGTGCCGCAGGCCCAGTTTGCGGGTTATTACGTGGCCCAGGCCAAGGGCTTCTACAAAGAGGCGGGGCTGGACGTGACCATCAAGCCGGGCGGCCCCGACATCTCGCCGGTGCAGGTGATCGCGGGCAAGTCGGCCGATGCCATCGTCAACTGGATGCCCGACGCCCTGGCTGCGCGCGAGGCCGGCGTGCCCCTGGTCAACATCGCCCAGGTGTTTGACCGCTCGGGCCTGATGCTGACCTGCAAGAAGGCCAGCGGCGTGAGCAGCCCGAAAGACCTCAAGGGCAAGACCTTGGGTGTCTGGTATGGCGGCAACGAGTACCCCTTCCTGAACTGGATGGCCAAGCTGGGCTACAAGACCGACAGCGACATCAAGATCCTGAAGCAGGGCTTCAACGTCGACCCGCTGCTGCAGAACCAGGCGGCCTGCATCTCGACCATGATCTACAACGAGTACTGGCAGGTGGTGGACGCCGGCGTCAAGGAAAGCGATCTGGTGACCTTCTTCTATGAAGACCAGGGCGTGGCCTCGCTGGAAGACGGCCTGTATGTGCTCGAATCCAGCCTCAAGGACAAGGCCTTCGTGGCCAAGATGGGCAAGTTCCTGAAGGCCACCTTCAAGGGCTGGAACGAGGCCGTGAAGAACCCCGAGGAAGCCGCCAAGATCGTGGTGGCGCAAGACAGCTCGGGCAGTGCCACGGTGGCGGTGCAGAAGCGCCAGATGGAGAACGTGGCCAAGCTGATCAGCAAGGCCGGCACCGACAAGATCGGCTACCTGGACCCGGCCGCCTATGAGCGCACGGTCAAGGTCTTGCTCAACGGCGGCAGCTCGCCGGTGATCAAGAAAGACCCGGGCAAGGCCGCTTACAGCCACGTGGTGTGGGAGGCTGCCCAGCACTGAGGGGGGCTTTGATGTCCCTGGCCGGCACTTGAGCGTGCTGGCCAGCCCGGCGGGCAGCGTATCCTTCGCCCCTGTGTGTTTGCGCAGGCGTCCGATGGGGCGCTGCCTGTTTTTCTTCTGAAGAGAGCCCATGCCTTCTGTCCCCAAGCTCCAGCCCGCCCAGGTGTCTTCTGCCTCCGCTGCTGCCGCTGCTGAGGC
>Ga0208269_100299_pt1 | contig 28464 bp, 21 predicted proteins | sample LakWasMe88_LOW11_2_FD_183912 | JGI IMG/M metagenome (GOLD analysis project Ga0208269, IMG submission 183912) | Freshwater sediment methanotrophic microbial communities from Lake Washington under simulated oxygen tension - Sediment Metagenome... | ecosystem: Environmental > Aquatic > Freshwater >...
CCAGTAGAGCTGTTGTTTGATCAGGCATTGGGCGATATTTTTAGTGTACGCTTAGCCGGTAATATTGCATCAGATAAAGCGATTGGCAGCTTGGAGTTTAGCTCTAAATACTTAGGTAGCAAGCTGATTGTGGTGATGGGGCATAGCAGCTGTGGCGCAGTAAAAGCAGCATGCGATGACTTTAAAGATGGCCATATCGGTGAAATTATCAACTTTATTAAGCCATCGATTCGCCATGAAAAAACGGTGTTAAATAAAGAAGACAGAACTTCTAAAAACCCGGACTTTGTTGAGAAAATCAATGTATTGAATGTGAAGCACCAGATTGACACCATTATCCGCCAAAGTGATATCGTTAACGATATGATTGAAGCGCGGCAGATTGCTATAGTAGGTTCCATCTATGACCTGACAACAGGCAAGGTGAACTTCCTAGAAGAAACTTACATTGGTTAATTACCACTTGTAAGTCCGCAGTAAAAAAGCCACCTGATAAAGGTGGCTTTTTTACAGGTGCGGCATTTATTGGTTACGCAATGCTACCTTTGTATTTTTCTAACGATGGCCTTCTTTTGCCATGTTAATGCTGTATTTTGGAATCTCTACCACCAAGTCCTCTGTGCCTACTACAGCTTGGCATGAAAGTCTGGAGTTTGGTTCCAAGCCCCAGGCTTTATCCAGTAAATCATCTTCCTGCTCGGTAGAGTCGCTCAGTGATTTAAACCCTTCACGCACAATCACATGGCATGTGGTGCATGCACAGGCTTTGTCGCAAGCGTGATCAATATCAATATCGTTGTTTAACAAAACATCGCAAATAGACTCACCGGCTTGTGCTTCAATAGCTGCGCCATCTGGGCAAAGTTCTACGTGAGGCAGGATAATAATTTGTGGCATATTGGTTTCTCAGTAATACTGTAGTGCTAACTTCAGCATTTAAATGCATGCGCTTACCTTTGTTAGCTACGCATGAATTTAATGGTTTTGTTAGTACGACATTGTTTTTAAATTGATAAATCTAAAGTTATAAATCCCAAGATTATAGATTCAATGATTATAAATCTAGGTTTTCTAAATGTTTACCAGCTAAGGCGCGGCTCACACTTGCATCCATACGCGCTGCGGCAAATGCCTCAGTGGCGTGGTTGAGGGTGTCGACAGCCTGGTGGATTGCTGTTGCGTCGTCGGCTGCAGCCAGTTGCTGCAGTTTTTGAATTTCTGCCTCAATCGCTTTTACTTCCTCGGCGCTGATCAGGTTGCTATCAGCCGCTAACGCTGCGCTGATGGAACCGATAATCGCGCCAGCATCTACCCTTGCTTCTGCCAGCATGCGCGCTTTTTTATCTGCTTCGGCACTGTTGAACGAGGCTTTCAACATATTGGTGATTTCATCTTCGGTCAGACCGTAAGATGGTTTCACTGCGATGTGTGCCTCGATGCCTGTGCTTTGTTCGCGCGCTGATACTGAGAGTAAGCCATCGGCATCTACTGTGAAGGTCACGCGGATTCTGGCCGCACCAGCAGCCATTGGCGGTATGCCGCGTAGCTCAAAGCGGGCGAGGGAGCGGCAATCGCTCACTAAGTCGCGTTCACCTTGTACTACGTGTACGCTCATTGCGGTTTGCCCATCTTTGTAGGTAGTGAACTCTTGTGCGCGTGCGATTGGCAATGTGCTGTTGCGATGGATGACTTTTTCTACCAAGCCGCCCATGGTTTCCAAGCCCAGTGATAGCGGAGTGACATCCAGCAATAACAGGTCGTCATCGCTCTTATTGCCAGCAAGAATGTTGGCTTGAATCGCAGCGCCTAGCGCTACCACTTTGTCCGGGTCTAAATTGGTGAGCGGTTCTTGTTTAAAATATTCTTGTACCGCATGGCGAATATGCGGCATACGGGTAGCACCACCCACCAGTACCACGCCATTAATGTCTTCAATGCCTAGTTTGGCATCGCGCATGGCTTTACGTGTTGGTGATAAGGTTTTGCTGACTAAATGCTCGGTGACTTCGACAAGCTGCGGTGCAGTTAGGGTGACGTCCACTAAGATGCCATTACCTAATTTACAGACAATTTGTGCTTCAAAGTTGTCTGTGAGCCACTCTTTGGCCTGACGTGCTTTGGTGAGCAGGAGTCTAGTGTCTTCTTCAGTAAGTGGGGAGAAGTTTTCGTTGGCTGCACGTACTTGATCCAGCACCCAGCAGTAGATGCGGTGGTCAAAGTCGTCACCACCCAAAGCTGCGTCACCATTGGTGGCGAGTACCTCAAACACACCTTTAGATAAACGCAGGATAGATACGTCAAATGTACCGCCACCTAAGTCGTAAATGACAAAAGTACCTTCTGCTGCGTTGTCTAAACCATAGGCTACGGCAGCAGCCGTAGGCTCGTTAAGTAAACGTAATACATTCAAACCGGCTAAGCGTGCGGCATCTTTTGTTGCCTGACGCTGAGCGTCATCAAAGTAGGCCGGCACTGTAATGACTGCACCCACGAGCTCGCCGCCTAGTGATTTTTCGGCACGGGCTTTTAGTGTTTTTAGGATTTCAGCTGAAATTTCAACCGGAGTTTTTAGCCCAGCACGGGTTTGCAACTGCAAACTGCGGGTGGTGGCTGAATCTGTGCCTTCAACAAATCGGTACGGGATATGTGCTTTATTGGTGATGTCGTTTAAATTGCGACCCATAAAGCGTTTGACCGAGATAACCGTGTTGACTGGGTCTTCACTTTGATGGGCTTGCGCCTCATGGCCAACCACGATATCGCCATTAGGCATATAGCGCACCACTGAGGGTAATAACGCATGGCCAAAATCATCTTGTAATACGGTGCTCATGCCGCTGCGCACAGTTGCAATCAATGAATTGGTGGTGCCTAAGTCTATGCCTACAGCCAGTCTGTGCTGATGAGGTGCGGCACTCATGCCTGGTTCTGAAATTTGGAGTAATGCCATAAGTTTACGAGTTGCTTATCTGTTAATTGCTGCGCTAATGATCTAATTGTTCAATGACTTGGTCTATGTCTGCACAAACTTTATCGATAAAAATGAGTTTACGTGTAATTTCTGTTGCTGCTGCCAAATCCTGTTTAATGTCGAATAGCTCACATAAATCACCAATCAATGCTTTGGCTTCCGTCGCTAACTCGTCAGCAATGCTATCTAGCTCAGGGATATCGCGTGCCATTTTGGCATCTTCAATGCGCTCACGCCATTCCATCTGCTGCATTAAAAAATCCATCGGCATGGCAGTGTTGGTGTCGGCAATGGCATCGATGCCATGTTGCTCCAACATATATTTGGCGCGCTTGGCTGGGTTTTTTAATACAGAGTATGCTTCATTGGCAGAGGTTGCCAAGTGCATGGCAGACAGTCTTTCTGCAGCCGGTGCGGTGATAAATCGATCCGGATGGGCTGCAGACTGAATTTTGCGATAATTGGTTTCTAGCGTGCTTGTATCGAGATTAAACTGTTCTGCAATAGAGAATAGTTCAAAGTGATTGGGTGGAGTACTCTGCATTTGCATCAAAATTAAACAGTGAAGCTTTCACCGCAACCACATTCATCTTTAACGTTAGGGTTGTTAAATTTAAAGCCTTCGTTCAGGCCTTCTTTGGTGAAGTCCAGTTCAGTGCCGTCAAGGTAAACCAAGCTTTTTGGATCAATAATCACTTTAACGCCATGGCTCTCAAACGCAACATCTTCTGGATGCATCTCATCCACAAACTCTAGGGTATAAGCCATGCCTGAACAGCCTGTGGTTTTAACGCCCAAGCGTAGGCCTACGCCTTTACCGCGATTCGCAAGAAATTTTTCAACGCGGCTAGCCGCGGTTTCTGTGAGTGTAATTGCCATGGTTCTTTAGTTTAATCCTTTTAAACTGCTATTTTATCCTACAACGAAACGCTTTTTGAGTGCGCTTTTAGCTGCATCAGAGAGAACATCCGTTTGATGTTCCCGGCTAGCCTGCAGCGGTGCGGCTTAAGCGGCTTCTTTTGCAGCTTGCTTAGCTTTGATATCAGCCACTGCAGCTTTAATTGCATCTTCAGCTAACACTGAGCAGTGAATTTTCACTGGCGGTAATGCAAGTTCTTCTGCAATTTCAGAGTTCTTAATTGCATACGCTTCTTCAATGGTTCTGCCTTTTAGCCATTCAGTCACTAATGAGCTAGAAGCAATCGCAGAGCCGCAGCCGTAAGTTTTGAACTTAGCATCTTCAATAATGCCGCTATCATTTACTTTGATCATTAGCTTCATTACGTCGCCACAAGCTGGTGCGCCCACCATGCCGGTACCCACTTGCGGGTCATTTTTATCTAAAGAGCCAACGTTACGCGGGTTCTCATAGTGGTCTAATACTTTATCTGAATATGCCATTCTCGTTCTCCTGTGATGAATTAAAATGCATCGCAAACTCTGCGTTGGCAAGCCTTGCCGTACTATTGGTACTGTCTGCGGCTCGCCATCTTGATTTTGCTTCGCTTTTAATTCATTTAAATAATATAACTACTAAAAACGTATTATCTGCTTGTATGACTAGGTGAAAGTGCATGAAGTTTAGTTTTTCTAAACGCATGCGCTGACCACAACGTCAGGCAAGCAAGGAACGCTTTTCTAGTGTGCTGCCCATTCTACTTTTGATAAATCTACACCATCTTTAAACATTTCCCAAAGTGGTGAGAGTTCTCTTAATTTATCAATCTTGCCCTTCATTAAGCTGATGGTGTAATCAACATCAGCATCAGTAGTGAAGCGGCCAATTGAGAAGCGAATTGAGCTATGTGCTAATTCATCGCTACGGCCAAGTGCACGCAATACATAGCTAGGCTCTAAGCTGGCTGATGTACACGCTGAGCCGCTAGATACCGCAATACCTTTTACTGCCATGATTAGTGACTCGCCTTCAACATAGTTGAAGCTAATGTTCAGGTTGTGCGGTACGCGTTGTTCTAAATCACCGTTCACGTACACTTCTTCAATGTCTTGCAAGCCATGTAGTAACTTGTCGCGCAAACGACGGATGCGAATATTTTCTTCATCCATCTCTTCACGTGCGATGCGGAACGCTTCGCCCATACCTACGATTTGGTGTGTAGCTAATGTACCTGAACGCATACCGCGCTCATGACCGCCGCCGTGCATTTGTGCTTCAATACGGATACGTGGCTTACGACGCACGAACAAAGCGCCAACACCTTTAGGGCCGTATGTTTTATGCGCGCTGAAACTCATTAAATCTACAGGTAGCTTTTCTAAATCGATATGTACTTTACCAGTTGCTTGTGCCGCGTCCACATGGAAAATAATGCCATTTTCACGACAAATGTTACCAATCGCAGTAATGTCCTGAATCACACCGATTTCATTGTTCACAAACATCACAGAAGCTAGCACCGTGTCAGGACGGATAGCCGCTTTAAATTTTTCTAAATCTAGCAAGCCGCTTGGCTCTGGGTCTATGTAAGTTGCTTCAAAGCCTTGGCGCTCTAGTTCGCGCACGGTATCAATTACCGCTTTATGCTCAGTGGTCACGGTAATAATATGCTTACCCTTGGCTGAGTAGAAATTGGCAGCACCTTTAATTGCAAGGTTGTTGGATTCTGTCGCGCCTGAGGTCCATACGATTTCACGTGGGTCAGCACCTACTAATTTGGCGACTTCTTCACGTGCGTTTTCTACGGCTTTTTCTGCGGTCCAGCCATATGGGTGGCTACGTGAAGCTGGGTTGCCAAAATGTTCTGTAATGTATGGAATCATTTTTGCGGCAACGCGAGGATCTACAGGCGTAGTGGCTGAGTAATCCAAATAAATTGGATGAAGGTCATCCCCAGAGCCTTTCAATACTTGCATTTCAATTGATGCTGACATTTCTTAATTATCCTTACCAGTTACGTTATATATATTCATTGTTGGTGCAGGCGGCTTAGGCTGCCACACCAGTGAGCTGTTTTAATCTCAAAATTTCATTTTTAAGCGCGGTTAAAAAATCTGTTACCTGCAATAAAGTATTGTGGGCACCAAAGCTTACGCGTACTGCGCCACGCGCTAAGTCTGGCTTAATGCCCATTGCCAGTAATACGTGGCTAGGCTCTGTGCTGTCACTAGAGCATGCCGAGCCGCTCGCAACGGCAAAACCCTTACGGTCTAGCGCTGTGACCAAAGTTTCGCCTTCAATGCCATCTAATGCAAAGAAGCTAGTATTGGGTATGCGTGCTGCGTGCTGGCTAAATATCGTGACATTCAGCGATTTTAGGCCTAACTCAAATGTGTCACGCAGCATTTGCGTATGGTTGGCAAAGTGCGCCAAATTTGCGACTGCTAGCTCGCATGCTGTGCCAAAACCCACGATGGCTGCTACATTTTCTGTACCGCTACGTAAACCACGTTCTTGGCCACCGCCATGTAACAGCGGTTGTATATCCACGCGTTTATCTAAAATCAGTGCTGCTGCGCCTTGTGGGCCATGAATTTTATGGCTTGAGACTGTCATCGCATGCACGTTTAAATCCATAAAGCTTACCGGTATTTTACCTAAGCCCTGTACTGCATCGGTATGCATAAAAGCACCGGCCTTACGTACAAGCTCAGCAATCTCGGCAATATTTTGAATCACGCCGGTTTCATTGTTGGCGAGCATCACAGAAGCAACACTGGTCGGGGTTTGCAACTGTTGCTGTAATTGCGCAACTAATAGCACGCCGTGTTCATCTACGCCGATGGCATTACTTAACCATCCTGCTTGCTGCATTGCTTTAGCCGGGCGCGATACACAAGGATGCTCAATCGCACTATGTAAAATCTGGCTGCCAGCTTGGCTACCGGCAATGCCTTTTACCGCAAAGTTATTTGCCTCAGTGCCAGATGCAGTAAAAATCACCTGTGAGGCGTATGCGCCACACGCCTCAGCCACTTGTGTTCTCGCGTGTTCAATCGCGTCACGCGAGGATCTGCCAAACACGTGGCGGCTGGTAGGGTTGCCGCTTTGGCGTTGCATCCAAGGCAACATGCTTTCTAACACGCGCTGGTCTAGCGCTGTAGTGGCGTTATGATCTAGATAAATGCTGGACATCGCTTAAACTTAATCAGGCCACCTAGTTAGCAATGGCTGCAGTGTTAATGGCAACCGCTTTGTCATGTGCGGCTGTGCAGTTGCGTGGTGTGATTAATACCTTTTGACCACTTTTTTGCGACGCTACCATGTCGGCAAGGGTGATGCCGTCTAAATACTCTAAAATTTTGGTGTTTAAGGCAGACCATAAGTCATGCGTCATGCAACGGCCTTCGTCGCGGCAGTTTTCATGACCGCCACATTGCGTTGCATCAATTTGTTCATCCACAGCGTTGATAATTTCAGCCACAGAGATTTCAGTATGGCTTTTTGCCAAGTTGTAGCCGCCGCCTGGTCCACGAATGCTTTTAACTAAACCTTGTCTGCGTAAGCGGCTAAATAGCTGTTCTAAGTATGAAAGTGAAATATCTTGGCGCTCACTGATGCCAGCTAGAGTGACCGGTTTGGCTTCGAGTGCGTCTTTTGTTTCATTGATCGCTAGATCCAACATTGCCGTAACAGCAAATCGACCTTTAGTGGTTAATCGCATAGTGTTCTAATATGTTTAAGTATCATGGATGGACGAATTGTATAATTCCTTACAATTTTAGTCAACTATTATACGTGTTGGTTTGGCGTTGTCTGGCTTGGTTTGAACTTGGAATAGTTGCTTGCAGCTTGCTGTTCGGCTGGGTTGAAACTATGGTTTCTGGTTTGTGGTTGGCACCTTAAACGCTTCAGCCACTTCAGTGTCGCTACGCTCATCAGTATTTAAGCGTGCTAACTGTGCTTGCAAGTCAGAAATGGCATGGTCTTGTTTGGCAGCATGATCAAGCAATGAGTGTATCGCTTTAATCATCGGGTCATTTTCGTCATTACCCACCGCATAGGCAGCAAAGCCGATTTTTTGTGCAGTTTCTTCACGTTTCTTCGATTTTTCTTCTTCCAGGATACGCGCAGGGATACCTACCGCTGTTGCGTTGGCCGGTACATCTTTTACCACAACTGCGTTAGAGCCGATTTTTGCCCCTTCGCCAATCGTGATCGGCCCCAATACTTTAGCGCCTGCACCAATCACTACGCCAGACTCCAGTGTAGGGTGACGTTTGCCTTTATTCCATGAAGTGCCGCCTAGCGTCACGCCATGGTACAGGGTACAGTCGTTACCGATAATCGCGGTTTCGCCAATCACTACGCCCATGCCGTGGTCGATAAAAACACGGCGGCCGATGGTGGCGCCTGGGTGGATTTCAATCCCAGTAAACCAGCGCCCTATGTGTGAGCAGAAACGACCTAACCAGAAAAAGTTAGCCTTCCATAGCCAGTGGCTTAAACGATGCATCAAGAGTGCATGTACGCCAGGGTAGGTGGTTAAAATTTCCCAATGCGTGCGCGCAGCAGGGTCGCGCTCGAAAACAATAGAAATATCTTCTTTTATGTGGTCAAACATGTGGTTGGGCGTTGGTTTTAATTAGGGCGTAATTATGCCATAAACAACAATGGTTGACTAATTTACTAGGGCTCTGGCTGCAAACCAGAGTAGATAGCGTTGCACGGCAAGGCTACGCACTATTTGCTCTGTATATGCCTTAAATTAGCCAATCAACACTGACTGACTGAGCAGTCATCACTGGTTTTGATGCCTAGTTTCTCGTTTAATTGCATTGCTGCATCTTTATCCAATTGATCAAGCAATGCCGCTGTTTTGATGGCTTCATCTTTGTTGCCAGACTCCGCAGCAATCATGCCTAAATACAATAGTGCGCTGGAGTGATGCTTGTTTTGTGCGTAAAGTTGAGAGAAATGCTGTTCGGCATTTTTGGTTTCTTTCAGGTTGTACTCGGCGATGGCTAAATAGTTTAGCGCTTCACTGGTAGATGGCTCTGCTAGTACCCACTCTGTGGAAAGTTTTTTTAAAGCCGCCCAGTCGTGCGTTTGGTACGGCTGGATTACGCGCATAAAGTAAGGGCGCTTTTCTTCGGGGGCATCCCAAAAAGGTGATTCACTTTTGGTATTGAGGCTGACTTCGGGTTGTTTCAGTAGGTTTTTAATCCACTCTACTGGCATGTTGTAGTAAAACGCGTTGCGCCCTGGAGATTTTAGGGTAATGATGCCCACCAGTTTGCCATCGTCACTGAACATGGCGCCACCGCTTGCACCCAACCTAAAGTCGTTGGATGAACGAATAATGACGCTGTCATCCATGGGGTACAGCGCTTTCACCGCACCGTAGGTGGTAAGCGGCCGAGGTGAGTTGTTGGGAAAGCTGATGGTGAACACAGATTGTTCGTATTGCAGGTTGGTGCTTTCACCTAGTGTTGCAACTGTGGTGTCCAAGCCATCAAACCCTGCGATGCAAAGATCATGTTCCCAGTCGGCTTTAAGGCTGTTGGCACGGTGACTTTCACCAAACTTGATAATATTGATCGCATAGGCATTAGCAATTACATGGCAATTGGTCACCACTTGATCTTTTGCCACCACTACGCCAGAGCCTACACCATAACGGCCATCGGGCAGGACAACACGGATTTTTACCACGGTGGATTTGAGCGCATAAACTAGGCTGTCGGGCGGGGCAGCAATGGCGGGGGTATTGGTGAAAGCACAACCAATGCTGAAAATAAAACCAATGCCTAGTGTCAATTTGCGCATCAAAGTATCTCCAAATGATGGATAAAACTTGATAGAACTATTTTGATAAGAAAATAGTGATTTAAAAAAGTTCTATTAATCCAATATAAAGCCTTTGTTAACAATCAGTGATTAGCGTTGCCTTGTTTAATATTTTTGATGCTTTTTTGGCGTGACTGACAAGGTTAATATGCCCCTGAGTAAGTTGACCTCTTCTTTTTCTAGCTTTGCACGTGCATAGATACGGCGTATGCGTTCGCTAAGTTTTTTAGGCGCAGTGGGGTTGAGGTAGCCAATTTTGATTAAGGTTTCTTCTAAGTGCGAATAAAAGCCCTCAAGTGCTTCGTTGGTGGCAAGTTCTGGCTGGTTGTCTGCCGCATCTAGCTTACCTTCCAATATCGCCATGCGGATTTCATAAGTCATGACTTGCACAGCAGCAGCAAGGTTGAGTGATGAATATTCCGGATTGGCCGGAATCATTGCAAGCAGTTGGCAGCAGTCCAGCTCTGCATTGGAGAGACCGCTCATTTCAGTGCCAAATACCAGAGCAATCGGTTGGTTTTGGGCGAGAGAAGCCGCACGGTGCGCGGCTTCGCGTACGTTTACTAGCTCATGCGAGATTTGTCTTTTACGGGCACTCATGCCGATTGCCAATACGCAGCCGGTAAGGGCTTCCTGCAGGCTACTGCAAACCGTGGCTGATTCTAGTAAATCAGCTGCACCCGTAGCGAGTGAGGTGGCTTGCGGGTCTGGAAAGTGCAGTGGATTCACCAAATACAGGTGATTTAAGCCCATGGTTTTCATGGCGCGTGCGGTGGAGCCAATATTGCCAGGATGGCTGGTTTGGCATAAAACGACACGGATGTTATTAAAAATGTTTTGTTTATCCACTTGACTGACCTAATTTGTTAAAAATTATTTACTTAGCGAACCTTAATTGATATTAAGAGTTTGGTATTAAGGTCGATAAAAGCTAAAATAGCATTTTATCAGCTCTTTAAGAAAATCTAGTCATGCATCCAATGCTATCTATCGCAGTAAAAGCAGCCCGTGAAGCGGGGCGTATTATTAACCGAGCCTCACAAGACGTGGGTTCGATTGCTATTCAAACTAAAACGTATAATGATTTTGTCAGCGATGTGGACAGATCAGCCGAGCAGGCAATTATTGATATTTTGAAAGATGCTTACCCAGACCATGGTTTTTGGGGTGAGGAAAGCGGCCATGATAACCATGAAGCCGATAATATCTGGATTATTGACCCGTTAGATGGCACGACTAATTTCTTACATGGCTTCCCGCAATACTGTATTTCAATTGCATTGCAGCAAAAGGGTGTGCTCACCCAGGCTGTGATTTACGACCCAGTGCGTAACGATTTGTTTACGGCAACTAAAGGTCGCGGCGCATTTTTAAACGACAAACGTATTCGTGTGACTAACCGCAGCAAGCTACAAGACTCATTGATTGCTACTGGCTTTCCATACCGTGACTTTACCCATTTAGATACTTATTTAGGCATGTTTAAAGACATGATTAAAAAGACCACCGGAATTCGCCGCCCAGGTTCAGCTGCGCTGGATTTAGCTTATGTGGCTGTGGGTTGGGTTGATGGTTTCTTTGAAATCAATTTATCTGCTTGGGATATTGCTGCAGGCGGCTTAATCGTGCAGGAAGCTGGCGGTATCGTGGGTGATTTTGAAGGTAACGAAAGCTGGTTAGAAACCGGTAATATTGTTGCGGCTAACCCAAAAGTGTTCGCGCAAATGTTGCAGGTTTTGAATCCGCACCTAACACCAGCACTTAAAACGCCTAAAAACGCTTAAGTCTGTTTGTTGATTTATCATACGCCTGCCAGTCGGCAGGCGTTCTTAAAGGCTCAGCAGTATTTGAGCCTTTCTCTCTACTAGCTGTTATTCCACTATTTTTATTCCATTAGCCAAAAGTATGCGCTAGCTTACTAGGCTGCTTATTACTTGCTAAAATTTAATTGGCATTGAATTTTATAATGAGGCGTATGTCTGCTAAACCGTACGCTTTAAATCATATCTCTGCATGAAGTGATGCTAAAAAACGCATTTTAGCTAACACATGCATGCAGCTTAACTTTTAGTGTGTACACTAAAACCTTATCGGCATATCTTTAGTTGGATAACACTGCCTCGTTTTACATGGAGCCATTTTCATATGAGTCATCAGGTGATTAGTCATACCAATTTGATGGAGCAGGCATTTGAGCAGCATGCACGCCATGCCGATGCACCCCAGTTGGTAGCAGACTTACTGGCACAGATTCGCCCGGCAAAACCTGAGCAAACAGATAGCGCGATTAAATCCATACAGGCGCTTTGTTACTTGGTGAGCACCGATGCAGCAAAAGCCAGCCAGTTGCGAGACGCCATTTTGCAGTTGTTAAGTGCTTACAATCCATTGTCATTGTTTTTGATTGCACGCCATTCTGTATTTAGTGGTTTCTTTTCTGAAATGCGTAGACGCATCTCGCATAAAATTCTGCCAGAGGCGGTTGATAGCACCTACCTGCTTGATTTGTTCTCGGTTTTTTTCACCAAAACCACTGATGAAATATGGGTCAATGCTGTGCCTGATAGTGTTTGGGCGCAGTTGATAAGTGTTATGCGCTTTGACTTGGCAGACGAGATGCTTAGTTTGTCGTGCCAGCAAAACTTGTTTGCTGCCGCACAGGTGCTTTCGTACCGCACGGCAGCGCTAGGACTAGAGCCTGAGTTGTTGAAAAACTATCCCGAGCTTGAGCAGCACAGTTCACCATTTATTATGCAGCAAGCTGAGCTAGCCGAATTTATGGGTGCGCAAGACGTAGATGATGCGCATGTTGATATCAAGCATATATTGGTGATGCTGGATCAATGTAAGGCCATTGTGGCAAAGGTACGCAGGAATAGCGCACTAACCGGAACCAGCATACATTTAACCCAACTATTGCAGCGCATTTTGAAACAGATTGCGCGGTTAGAAGAGTTATTGACGATTTTGCATTGCTTTCAGCATGAGCAGCCAGCCGATGCAGTTATTGTGCCGCTGTTTAAAGACTTAGTGTATAGCGAGTGCCATAAAAATGATTTACACGAGTACTGGCAGGAGAGCGTAGAGGTGATGGCAGTTCGTGTCACCGAAAACGCCAGCCGCGCCGGTGAGCATTACATCACAGAAAACCGCAGTGAATATTTTGCACTTATGCGTTCAGCCATGGGGGCGGGTGTCATTATTGCGCTAATGGCAATGTTTAAGCTGGTGCTAGCCAAGCAGCATTTTGCGCCACTGGCAGAGGCTATTTTCTTTAGTTTGAATTATGGTATTGGCTTTATGCTGATTCATATCCTACATTTCACAGTGGCAACCAAACAGCCTGCAATGACAGCCGCCGCGATAGCTGCCACCATTGATAATGCCTCGGATGGTAAAACCAAAGATATGCACAATTTAGTGACTACCGTGACTAATACCATGCGTAGCCAGGCCGTTGCGATTTTCGGTAATGTAGTGGTGGCGATTCCTATGGCAATGCTGCTGTCTTGGGCTGTGTTTTATTTTTCTGGGCAGCATTTTGTAACGCCGGAAAAAGCACATCAGCTGTTGCGCGATATTCATCCTATCACTAGCGGCGCATTTTTTTACGCAGGGATAGCGGGTGTTTGTTTGTTTTTATCGGGCTTAATTTCTGGCTATCACGATAATCTGGCAATTTATAACAAGATTCCTCAGCGCCTGAAAGCTGTGCGCTGGCTGCAGCGACTTTTGGGTGCAGAGCGCTTAGCGCGCGTGGCACATTATGTAGAGCATAACTTAGGTGCGTTGGCCGGTAACTTTTACTTTGGTTGCTTGCTAGGCGGCATGGGCTCCGTTGGCGTACTTTTAGGGCTGCCGATTGATATTAGGCATATTTCGTTTTCATCTGCATTTGTGGGGTTTGCCAGTTTTGGCTTGGATTTTATGCTCACTTGGCAGGCTGCTGCTTGTGCAGCGCTAGGGCTTGCGCTAATCGGTTTAGGTAATTTGATGGTGAGCTTTAGTCTGGCGCTATACGTTGCCATGAAGTCGAGAAAGGTGCGCTTTAATGACTGGCGTTTATTGCTGCGGAATCTAGCTAGCCGCTTAAACCAGCACCCGATAGAGTTTATTTTGCCACCTAAAGATTTACCACTCAAGGATTTGCCATCACAAGAGCCAAGCCAAGCAGGCTAAGCATAGGTCTTAACTGGGTGCAGTTCTGGTAATCAGTGGTACTCTATTTAATGGTGAGCACTCACTTGCCAGGCATGGTTGATTGCATTGCCTTAAAGTGATGAGTTGGCCACGACATACTAAGCTTTTATGGCTAAACCAAATAATTAAACCTAGTCATTAAATCAAGTCCAGTCCAGTTTGGCGGCTGCCACTGTATATGCTAGGTCTATCCTCCCTTCTCTTAATGCTGCCGGTTTTGGGTACGGCAATCTGATTAATTTAGCATATTGGTATTTTAAATATTGTGCTTGACATATAGTACGGTTCCTTAATATCATTATCCTTACTATGTTGCTACTTAAAGATTTACCTACCATCAAAAGCCTGGAAAAGTTTGCGGAACGCTATCCCGATGCGGATACGCACGCCATTGCTGACTTTGCCAACTTACTACGTGCCTGTTCGGATATTTCTGACGCTTTAGATAAGTTACTTGGGCAGCACGGTTTGCTGCAAGGGCGCTGGTGGATACTGGTATTGCTGATGCGGCAGGATGATTTAACTTCTTCGCCATCCGAGCTTGCTGAAAAAGTAGGGGTGACCAAAGCCACGATGACAGGGTTTATTGATAACCTAGAGCGTGAGGGCTTGATTACGCGCTTTATGGATAGCGTAGATCGCCGCAAGTATTTAATTAAGCTCACACCAGCCGGGCAGCAAAAGCTGGATGATGTGATGCCGGATTACCATAAAAAGGTACATGCCTTAATGACGGTGTTAGGTGATGCCGAGCGTGTGGCAATGCTTAACAGCTTAAAATCGTTGGCAGCCAATCTAGATGTAATGAAGTAGCAATATTTTTTTGCCTAATTAGTTAGGGACCAAACAAAATTGAAATTTACTTTTCTAAAATCTAATAGCACAATCAACACGGTGATGACCACAGTGATGCTTCCTGCTGTATCTAAATCCCTAGCTCAATTAGGCTTAGGTATCAGCCTAGTTTTGTTAGCTGGGTGTGTCAGCATGTCTGGCATTTCTCCGCATGCTAAGCTAGCAAAGCCAGAAGAACTGGACACAGGCAAAACGATTGCTACAGCTGCACATATCGCGTGGCCTAAAGAAGACTGGTGGAAAATCTATCATGACCCGCAATTAGATAGCCTGATTGCAAAGGCCGTGGACGGCAGCCCTACACTTAATGCTGCAAAAGCCAGAGTGGCACTTACCCAGGCGATTGCCGACAGTATGCACGCAGAAACATTACCTAATATTAACGGCAATATTTCTGTGATACGCGAGCGCTTTACTGAACTACAGTTTATACCGCCGCCATGGGGTGGGCATACGGATTGGAACAACAAAGCGGCAATTTCTCTAGCACATGATTTAGATTTATGGGGACGCCAAGAAAGTATTTGGCAAGGTTCACTGGATGAATCCAAGGCGACCGCTGCGGAAATGCAGCAAGTTAAATTAGGGCTGGAATCTGCAATTATCCGTAGCTATGTGCAATTAGCTATGGAGTTTGAGTTACGTGACATTGCCGAGGAGCATCAAGCGCAGTTGAAAGAGCGCGCCGCGATTGCACGCCGAGCGCTAGCTGCTGGCATTGCTACGCAGATGGAAGTTATCGAGACCGAAACGCCACTGCCAACTGCACATGCCCATATAGAGGCGATTAACACGCGCATTGATTTATTACGCCACCAATTAGCTGCGCTTTCTGGTCAAGGCCCAGGCGCGGGTGAAATGATACAGCGCCCCAGCATGTCACTTGAGCATGTAGTTGGCCTGCCGGATCAGTTGCCGGCTAATTTAATCGGGCGTCGCCCAGATGTGTTGGCGCAGAGATGGCACGTAAAAGCTGCATCGCACAATATTGAGGGGGCTAAAGCTGCATTTTACCCAAACATTAATCTGCTTGCTTTTGTCGGGTTTCAGGCACTTGGCTTCAGTCAACTTTTGTCTAGTGCGGCCGGTATCGCTGGTGTAGGCCCGGCAGTTTCACTGCCGATATTTGACGGTGGCCGCCGCCGCGGTAATTTATCTGCAAAAACAGCGGCTTATGACCTTGCTGTTGAAAACTATAACGAAGCCGTGATTCGCGCTTTGCAGGACGTTTCTGACCAGTTGGTGATTTTGCAATCCAACATTAAACAGCGCAAGGACGCAGCGCTTTCGCTCGCATCAGCAAAAAAAGCCCATACGCTGGCGGAAAAAAGCTATCACGCCGGTTTGACTAACTATCAACATGTACTCGATACCCATGCAATCGTGTTAAGGCAGCAGGAAATTGCTACCCAACTAGACGCGGTATGGCTGGATGGTTATGCCAACCTGATGCGCGCACTTGGCGGTGGCTCTATTGTAAATGGCGTTGATGGCTATCACTTTGATGAGCAAGGCGTAGAACAGTCTGCTAATACAGGTGTTACGGAGCATAAATAGCTGTGAGATTTATCCCTAACTCTATCATTAATCGCAAGGCTCATGACTTGGCCCTACTGCAGGCTGGGTGGCGTGAGTGGCTAACAGAAGACGCGCCAATTATTACCTACATATTTAAGGTACTACTGGCCTGTCTGCTGGCAATGTGGTTGTCGTTGCGTTTTGAGCTAGACCAGCCACGCACCGCCATGATGACGGTGGCTATCGTCATGCAGTTTCGCTCCGGGATGGTGTTTGCCAAAAGCTATTATCGTTTTTTAGGGACCAGCGTCGGTATTCTGGTGTCATTTCTACTGGTGGCGTTATTCGCCCAAGAGCGTGTACTGTTTTTGGTGTGTATGGGCCTATGGATAGGCTTGTGTACCGCAGGCTCCATGATATTTCGTAACTTTCAGTCATACGCTTTCGTACTGGCAGGGTACACCTTATGTATTGTAGGTTTGCCTTCAGCCATTACCCCGGAGTTGACCTTTAATATAGGCGTAACCCGTATCTCCGAAATATTGATAGGCCTGATTTGCGCAACGTTGGTCAGTGATTTGATCTTTCCACAACGCATGTGGGATGTAATGCTGGCGGCTGTGCGTAGGCGATTTAAAGATTTTTCAGACTTGCTACAAGCCACCGCAGTCAAGCCAGCGGCGTCGACTACTTCAACGCCCACCTTGCTACGCTTTCTTGGTGATATTTTCAGTTTAGAGACGTTCCAGGCTTCAACTGGCATGGAGAATGACAAATCACGCCTGCATAGACAAAAATTAAGCCGGATGAACCATGAGTTCATGGAAGTATCAACCAGCTTTCATGCTTTTGAGCAGCTGCTACGGCGCCAGCGTAACAGTGTACAGCCGCAGGTTGGTGCGGCTTTGCATAGAGTCCACCAAGCTTTAAGTGCTGCCATCATGGTAGATGGTCACAGTGCACATACTGAGCAGGAAGCTATGCTTGTGAGCAAGCAGCTTTCGGCTTTTCGCAATCAATTTTCTGTCTACATTCATGCAGAGCGTGCGCAGTTAAGCGCTGATATTAGCGCAAATGAGCGTTTAGATTTTGAGACCGGCTGCGAACTGTTGCAACGCCTGACAGATGAGCTTTATGTCTATACCAGTACTTATGCATCACTCGCGGCAGCTCAGAGCAGTAATTTTGCAGCAACAGAAACCGCCCAGGTGCCAAAGCTGGAAATGCATTTTGACCCACTCGCCGTGACTTTAGCAGGCATACGTGGCACCTTATCACTGGCTATCTTGTCGGTGCTGTGGATATTGACAGATTGGCGCTCTGGCGTTGAAGCCATCACGCTGGGCGTGATTTCGAGTACGCTATTTGCAACCACTCCGTCACCCACACGCACTATCAAAAACTTTATGATAGGCGCCATTATCGGCACCTTGTTAGCGTATGTTTGCAACTTTCACTTGTTAACGCAGGCGCATGGTTTTTGGATGCTGGCGGTTGCCGTTGCCCCCGGCATTATTATTGCCGCATGGTTTACAACCAGACCAGCAACAGCAATTGTAGGGGCAGGGGTGTTTATGGTGTATCTGATGCACATAGGCTTTAACAGCGCCTATAACAGCAACCCGGTGACGTTCATTAATGACGCGATTGCAGATTTATTAGCCGTTCTTATTTCCGGCATCATGTATGGGTTAATCGACCTGAGCAGCAGCCGCTGGTCACGCCAGCGCATTGCAAAATCTCTGCGTAATCTGGTGGTAGCTGCGTGTCGCGATCCGGTAGCACTACGCCGCAGCCGTTTGGAAACTGGCGCACGCGAACTGGTGCAGCGCGCCGGCAGTGCCCAGCGTGTGGGAGACAAAGAAGACCGTATCGTGATGGAGTGGTTGTTATCCACTTTAGAAATTGGCCATGCCGTGATTGCCCTGCGTGAATATATGCAGGTGGTGGAGCATCCATACATTAGCAAGATGCTGTCGCTTGGTCTGGAGTCAATTGCGCAACTATACGATTCGCCTTCTGAAGCTTACCGCATACAGGCAATTAACACGATTGATCATGCCATGGCGGAAATTAACCAGGCTAATATCGAATTTAATTTACCACAATCTAACCAGCACCAAATCACGGTGATGCTGCATTTTATTCGCAGTGCACTACTGGATGACGAGTCTGTTCTGGCCGCTGGTGCACAGGCAACATTGGAGAAACATTAACTATGCCCGTTGAAATTGCATTGTTAGATGCGCTAGTGCCCAGTCTGTTGTTTGCCTTTATCGCTGCGGGCATCGCTTCACTAATACTGGACTGGATATTTGTCCGTTATGAAATTTACCGTTATCTATGGTACCCGGCTCTGTTTCGGCTGGCATTATTCATTTGCCTGTTTGCCGTGCTTGGGCTTTGCATCTACTGAAAGGAAACACCATGAAAGGTCTGAATAAAACGCTAATTAGGGTCTCCATTACGCTGCTACTGGTGGTGGTTGCTATCGCCCTAGGGCGCATGCTGTGGGTGCGCTATATGGACTCGCCGTGGACGCGTGACGGCAGGGTGCGGGCAGATGTAGTGAATATTGCACCAGATGTAGCCGGGCTGGTTACCGAGGTTGCCGTGCGTGACAACCAGCTGGTGCGCCGCGGCGATGTGTTATTCCGCATTGATAGCGAACACTATCAACATGCCCTGAATCAAGCTAAAGCAACCGTGAGCCAGCGTAAAGCCATGTTGGACATGAAGCGTGGCCAGGCATCGCGCCGTGCTGCGCTGGATGACCAAGTGATTTCGCGTGAAAACAGAGAAGATACCGATATGGTTGCCGTCAGCGCCAAGGCCGAGTATGAAGCCGCATTGTCGCAACTGGACCAAGCCAAGTTAAACTTGGAACGTACTATCGTACGCTCTCCCGTAGATGGTTGGGTATCTAACCTGCTGGTGCGTCCTGGTGACTTTGCTCAGGTAGGTGCTGCCAAATTGGCAGTGATTGATCAGCACTCATTTTGGGTTTATGGATACTTTGAAGAGCATAAATTAGCGCTTATCAAAATTGGTGACCCTGCAGAAGTAAAGTTGCTGGGTTCCAATCGCGTGTTGCATGGTCGAGTTGAAAGTATTGCACATGGGATTACCGATAGAGATAACCCAACGGATGTGCGTTTGCTGGCTAATGTGAACCCCAGTTTCAACTGGGTGCGCTTAGCGCAGCGGGTGCCGGTGCGCATTAGTTTGGATAGTATCCCTAAAGATTTAACACTGGTGGCTGGGATGACCTGTGCGGTGATTGTTCACCCCAGCACCAAGAAATAAGAGCGTTGCCGTCCTTTATGCAAATGCTGCGTTGCAGGCTGTGACGGCAGCGTATCCTGTAGTTAAAAGTGATCCCAATGTGCATTACCATAATCCGCAGCTCTAACTCTTGCTTCTTGCCTTGGGGCGCTGATGAACTGCGGTTTAGCCACTGGGTGCATTTTAATTACATTGTCCGCAAACGTGATGTTTGCTTCATCTAACTTAAATACGCTAACGGCATCTGCCAAGGCGCTGGCTTGCTCTAACAGTGATTGAGCCGCAGCAGTTGCTTCTTCTACTAGTGATGCATTTTGCTGTGTAGCTTCATCCATCGAGGTCATAGCCGCGTTGACTTGATCAATCCCCGTGCTTTGCTCTACAGAGGCGGTGGCGATTTCGCTAATGATATCGGCCACTTGTTGCACTGAGGATACGACTTCTTCCATGGTCTTGCCTGCATTCTCTACTTGCTTGGTACCTTCAAAGGTTTTGCTCACAGAGTCATTAATCAGCGCTTTAATCTCTTTGGCTGCGCTAGCTGAGCGTTGTGCCAAGCTTCTTACTTCGCCTGCAACTACTGCAAATCCACGGCCTTGCTCGCCCGCTCTGGCTGCCTCAACTGCGGCATTGAGGGCGAGAATATTGGTTTGAAAGGCAATGCTATCAATCACACTGATAATGTCTTCAATTTTGCGTGCGCTCTCATTAATGGCGCTCATAGTAATCACCGCATCTGAAACCACTGCACCACCTTTGACCGCAACGCCTGAAGCGCTCAGTGCCAGCTGGTTCGCACGTTTTGCGTTATCGGCATTACGTTTTACGGTTGAGGCTAACTCTTCCATGCTAGCGGCAGTTTCTTCTAAGCTGGAGACTTGTTTTTCCGTACGTGCGGACAAGTCATTATTACCTGAGGTGATTTCTGCGGCGGCGGTATTAATGGTTTCTACCGAAGCCTTAACTGCGGCAATCGGGCCAACAATCATCTCTAAAGTTTCATTCACGCCTTCTACAATTTTTCTAAAGTCGCCTAGGTGTGTGCTGGCATCTACGCGCACGGAAACCCTGCCATCATGCGCAGCATTAGAAAGTATGTTCACATCACTGACCAAGGCGTTAATAGAGGTAATGCAGGTGTTCAGGTTGTCTTTAATATTGTTGAAATCTCCATTGAAGCTGGCGGTGATTTTTTCAGGAATCTCGCCACGTGCAATATGCTCCAAGTTGCTGGCGGCCATGTTCAGTGGTGTAACAATAGCGTCCAATGTGGCGTTCAGGCCTTCAATCACTTTGCGATATTCACCTAAGTGTTTTGATGCATCGGCACGAGTGGTTAGTGCGCCTGCTTCTGCATCTTTTGCCAGTAAGTTGGCATCTGCCACTAGTGCTTTAATGGCAAGGCCACACGCATTCAAGTTGTTTTTGATGATATTGAAATCACCGTGGTAGTTATCTGTGATTTCAGATGGAATAACGCCTTTAGATAGATTATCTACATAATTTGCTGCCATGGTGAGCGGGGTAATAATGGCGTCCAGCAACTGGTTAATACCACTGCTAATGTCTTTAATCACGCCGGTCGGCAAGGTGTTGGTATCAATGCGTTCACTCAGGTTGCCAGCAACTGCCTGTTTAATCAGTTCAGCTACATTCTTCTCGGCAATTACTTCCGCGGTGCGGTTGCTCCACTGCGTCATCTGGCCTAAAGCATAGCCATCTGTTTCATCATATACCGGGCTAACCACCAATTGCAGGTGATGCTCTGCCATGGTTGTATCGATGACTTTCTGGCTAGTTATCTCAGCGGCAAGCTGCTCACGGTCTGCTGCATTCTCTAAATACTGGTTTATATTCTCGCCCATCATTTTGTCTAAAGCGAACGCTGGGTGGTGTTTTTTAATGCCAGCACTCATACGCTCAAACAGAGTTTTAGCTGCGTTATTCATATAGATGAGGCGGTTATCACGATTAGACAAGGTAACGGCAATCGATGCCTGATCCAGGGTGGCTTTAATACGCTGAATACTGCTGACCGCTTCTTTGTGGTCAAAATCAAGTCTGGTTTTGAGTGCATGGTAAGCATCAACCACATCGGTGAGCTCATCGCGGTGTTCTGACCTTGGCACCAGCTTGTTATTCATTTCTTCTGCACTTTCACGCAGGTTGCTGCCGATAGCAAGTAAGCGCGGGATGATGGAACGGTTAAGATTCCAGCCCAGTAAGCCACATATCATGAGGGCGACAATAATAAATGCAATCGCATAATTTCTATGTTTGATATAGTTGGCTTGCGTAACTTCGTATTCTGCGGCCACCCCTGCGTAGTGCAGGCTGCTCAGTTTATTCAGGCTTTCAGTCAGTGGGTCTATCGCTTTATATACATCTGAGGTATTAAATGTCATCAAGCGTTCAATATCATCGCTACGGATAATGCCTTGCAGTAACACTGCAGATTCCAGCGCGGTATCAAATAAAGGCTGAATCTCGGTGGCCAAGGCGGATTCAGTTTCCGCATGTGGGCTGGCTAGATACGCTTTCCATTCTTTGTCTAACACCAGTAGCGCTTGGTCAACATTGGCTGCTGCCTCACTAGAAGTAATAATGCCTCTTTGCAGTTTTTGCCCGGTGCTAACAATATTGGTGCTGAACATATCGTTAATCACTTTTAATTGCTTTAACGGCAGCACTCTTTTTTTGTAGACGCTTTCCAGGCCATGGTTACTTTCTTTAATGCCGGAAATACCGCTAAAACCCAGCATGCAGGTGGTTAATGCCACCATGATAAAAATGCAGGCAATTTTGTTGTTAATCGTAATGCGGTTGGTAAACTCTTTAGCCTTTCTCAATAAGGCGGTATGCCAGCGCTCTTCATGTTTGATGGCACGGTAATGCACGTGCGCTTTTTCAATTTGTGCCTTGCTGGCCTTTTTGCTCACGGACATATAGCCAACCACTTTGCCATGTTCACGCACTGTGGTGACGCATGAATATACCCAAAAATGATCACCGTTCTGGCAGAGGCCTTGTTCTACACCTATCCACGGCTTTTTGCTTTGCAGTGTCATCCAAATGTCGGTGAGAATCTCTTTCGGCATCTCTGGGTGATGGATAACGCTTTGCTTTTTTCCTATCAGGTCTTGCTCGTTAAAACCGGTTACTTCGATAAAGTCGCGGTTGACGTAGGTAATTTTTCCTTCTAAATCAGTTTTTAAGACGATGGAAACTGACTCGTTAATCTCTCGTTCAATTTGCGTTAGTGTGATATTTTCTTTCATTGCATACCTTTTTTATTATTTCTATAACAAACATGGAATAGCGCTGATTGACGACAAACACAGTGCTATGTTCTGACTTTGGTTGTGCGCATCCTGTCATGATGTGTTGCTAGTCACGCCGCCATTTCTACAACGGATTCGTGAGGGCTGCGACGTTCTATAAAGAGGCTATTGCCTGCAATTTCCTTGGCTTGTTTCTTGGCGTTGACACATGCGGTTGAAACCTCGTGATGCGAGTGATAAAGCGCGGAATTTACAATCAAGGCGCCAATAGATAGGCTGATAAAGGGATGAAAGCGCTGCTCGCCTTGGCGGTCTTGCGTGATGATGCCGCCACTCTTTTGGTCAGCGCTCGAGTAAAACGATGGAGTCACTTTAGCAATTTGCGATAGCAGCGTATGGCAGCGGCTTTCCCAGTTTTTACTCTGAAACAGTATGATGAAGTCGTCGCCACCGATATGACCGACAAAGTCATAAGGGCCGCAGGCGTCCGCCAGTATTTGGCCGGTTCTCTGAATTACTTCATCACCTTTTTTATATCCATACACATCGTTATATGGTTTGAAGTAATCAAGATCGCAGTAGCACGCCACAAACTGTGTGCCGGATTGCAGCAAACTATCAATTTGCTCACTAATCGGTACGTTGCCCGGTAGTAAAGTAAGCGGGTTAGCATAGCGCGCAGTATCGATCTGCATTTTGGTGATGAGTCTGAGTAAATCATGCCCGCTCGCCATGCCCACGTACTGGCCATTTTCTGTGACAATAAAGCCGGCAGAAAGGTGATGCGGTTTGCTTTGCAGGATTAAATCGCTCAGATTTTTGAGGCTGGTGTCTTTGTCTACAATCAGTGCAGACTTGTCCGTCATTATTTCACATGGACGCTGCCCATATAGCTCTCTGCGGAACGGGCGTGCGTAATCGTTAATCATGACAGTGCGATTAATCAGGCCAATCGGCCGTCCATCCTGCACTACGGGGATGGAGTAAATTTCATGGTTCTCATCGAAAATTCTAAATACATCTTCGTTGAGGCAAGCGGGGCTCACCGGTGTTGAGTATTTCAGCAGTTTTTCTACAGTCGCGCGGTTTTGTAATATATTTTCACGCTCTGATTCAAACCTGACCAGTGTATTGATAATGTCGGATGATGCTTCCAGTATCGGCGTTGGGTGAGGTCTGGCAATGTGGTAGCCTTGGCTGTAGGCAATGCCTAAGTCCCGGATTGCCATCAGTTGCTCATGGGTTTCAATCCCCTCGGCAATCACTTGTGCGCCTGACTTTTCGGCGATTTCCTGAATAGAACGCGCGAACTGTAGCTTTACTGGGTCCAAGTGGATATTTTGGGTGAAATGCTTATCAATTTTTACGTAGTCAGGCCGTATTTCTGACCATAAGCGCAACCCGGAAAAACCTTCACCTAGGTCGTCAATAGCAATCTCAAACCCCATGTCCCGATAGTGATGGGTAGCATCACGCATCAATTGGTAATCAAGTGTTTGCGCGTTTTCTGTTAACTCGATGATGACTTGGCTAGGCTTTAAGCCCAGCGCATCCATATATTTAAGGGTCTCACCGGATTTTGAGTATTTTTGTAATAAGATATCCGGGCTAATGTTGAGAAATATCTTGCCCGGCAGGTTCTGCTTGGCAAATGATTCGAGTACCGTTTGGCGGCAAAGATATTCTAACTCTGTTACTAGGCCGCAGCTCCTAGCCATTGCAAATAAGGCCATGGGCGAGTGCAGCATACTATTGATTGGCCCGCGGATTAATCCTTCGTAGCCAATAAACTTGCCTTGCTGCATATTTAGTATTGGTTGGAAAACAGCGGTGAGCTGCCTATTTTGAATGATATCGTGTAAATGCAAGCAAGCAGCTTCATTGGCGCATGGGCCGAGTTCCGTCATCCATGCCGGATTACTCACTGTACTCATTTAGACCTCTAGATCGTCTTAACATGGGTAGCAATATTGAATGCTTAATGTGACATGGGCGTGACAGTTTGATGACATTTAACAATTGGGCTCAGTGCCAGTATTTTTAATACGATGCGCATTTACCTCCTGTATTCGCGATGAGTTTAATGCTGTCATTTGCGTGTGATAGGTTAAAATCTAACTTACTTAAAATCTGTGAATTGTTGAATGACTACTGCACCACTTACGCAGGCCGCTAGCGCTTCAGTGCCCAATTTAGAAAGCCACACCCCCATGATGCGCCAGTATCTGGGCTTAAAGGCACAGCATCCTGATATGTTGCTGTTCTATCGTATGGGCGATTTTTACGAGCTGTTTTTTGAGGATGCCGAGAAAGCATCACGGTTGTTAGGTATCACCTTAACGCAGCGTGGCAGCAGTAATGGGCAGCCGATTAAAATGGCTGGGATACCTTACCATGCCGCTGAGCAGTATCTGGCTAAGCTGGCCAAAATGGGCGAGGCAGTAGCTATCTGCGAGCAAGTGGGCGACCCGGCTACCAGCAAAGGCCCGGTGGCGCGTGAGGTGGCACGGATCCTGACCCCAGGTACACTGACCGATGCCGCGCTGTTAGATGAATCACGTGATAACCAATTACTCAGTATTTTTCAGGCGGATGGCGTTGTTGGTTTGGCACGATTGAACCTGGCCTCTGGTAGCTTTATTCTTAGCGAAATTGCAGTAGGTTTGTTAGCGCAGGAGATAGAACGCATTGCTCCTAGCGAGATGCTGCTTGCCGATGATTTTCAGCATCATGCATTAAATGCAAGTAAAGTGGCTAAGCGGCGTTTGAGCCCGTGGCAGTTTGATTTTGATAGTGCGTTTGCTACGCTGACCAAGCAGTTTAATACTTATGACCTGAATGGTTTTGGCTGTGCGGATATGCGTCCTGCGATTTGTGCGGCGGGTGCTTTGCTGGACTACGTGAAGCATACGCAACGCACTACTTTGCCCCATATTAATGCATTGAGTGTAGAAACTACCAGTGCCTATTTACAGCTAGATGCGGCAACCAGACGTAATCTGGAAATTGACATGACCTTGCGCGGTGAGGCCAGCCCCACCTTGTATTCTTTATTGAATACTACGCAGACGGCGATGGGTGCGCGTTTATTACGCCATTGGTTACACCATCCTTTGCAAGACCGTAACTTGGTGATGAAGCGACATGAAGCGATTGCTGACCTCACACAAACTAACCAGTTTTTGAATCTGCGCCAGACCTTAAAATCAGTTGCCGATATTGAACGCATCACCGCGCGCGTTGCACTTAAAACAGCACGCCCTAGAGATTTATCCGGTTTGGCCGTGAGTTTGCAGCAATTACCTTTGCTGCAGGCACAACTTGAGCAGCAGGCGGCCAGCTTGCTGCAAACCCTGGCGGTTAATTTAACCCCGCCAGCCGAGGTGCTAGGTTTATTAGTTACCGCCATTAAAGCCGAGCCTAGTGTGGTGCTACGTGAAGGCAGTGTGATTGCTGACGGTTATGATGCAGAGCTAGATGAACTGCGGGCGATACAAACCAACCATGGCGAGTTTTTGCTAAGTTTTGAAGCCGCAGAAAAAGAGCGTACAGGCATTGCCAACCTGAAGGTGGAATATAACAGTGTGCACGGCTTCTATATTGAGATGAGCCGCACGCAGGCTGAAACTGCACCTGCGGAATACAGACGCCGCCAAACCCTAAAAAATGTAGAGCGCTTTATCACCCCAGAACTAAAAGCGTTTGAAGATAAAGTGCTGAGTGCCAATGACCGTGCATTAGCGCGTGAAAAAATGCTGTATGAACAGGTGTTGGCGCAGCTTGGGCAATATATCTCTGCCCTGCAAACCAATGCAGGCGCTGTTGCCGCCTTGGATGTGCTGTGTTGCTTTACCGAGCGCGCCATCAGCTTAAATTATGTGGCGCCTATGTTCACTACAGAGGCTGGGTTAGAGGTAGTCAATGGCCGCCATCCTGTCGTTGAGCAGATTTCCTTGCAGGCATCCGGTCAGCCGTTTATCGCCAATGACGTGTCGCTTAATCCTTACCGCCAACTACTGTTAATTACCGGCCCGAATATGGGCGGTAAATCAACCTTTATGCGGCAGACAGCATTGATAGTATTATTGGCGTACTGCGGCTGCTATGTGCCGGCGACGAGTGTGAGAATTGGTGAAATCGACCGCATCATGACGCGTATTGGTGCATCTGATGACTTGGCGGGCGGGCGCTCCACTTTTATGGTGGAGATGACAGAAACCGCCAATATCCTGCATAACGCTACCGATAAAAGCCTAGTGTTGCTGGACGAAATCGGCCGCGGTACTTCTACGTTTGATGGTTTGAGTTTGGCTTGGGCAGTTGCTAAGCAACTGTTAGAGAAAAACCGCGCCTATACTTTATTTGCTACGCATTATTTTGAGCTGACACGTATTGTGGATGAGTTTAAATATGCAGCCAATGTACATTTAGATGCAGTTGAGCACGGCAACACGATTGTATTCATGCATAAAGTAGAAGAGGGCGCTGCCAACCAAAGCTATGGTTTGCAAGTTGCACAGTTGGCTGGCATCCCTAAGCCCGTTATTAGTGCGGCAAAACGGAAGCTCGCCCAGTTAGAGCTCAATCAGGTGGCAAACCAGGATGCATCTGCTGTGCCACAGGTTGATATGTTTATGGTAAATGAGCAGGCTGCCGATGCACCATTACACCCGGTATTAGCGGAATTAGAATCACTGCAAGTTGACGACCTCACGCCTAAGCAAGCGCTAGACGTGCTGTACCGTTTAAAAGAAGCCGCTAACCAAGCTTAAACCGTAGGTCTGTTTTCCTGTCACTTTTCTCCTGCTGTTTGGAGAACAAATGTACGTATGTACCGTGATGGTGGCGCTAGTCATCAATCGTGCTTCATCTTGGTACAAGCACGTGCATACGCACTTTATTTGTGCGCACTCCTAATCTTTAAGTCGTTTCCCTAAGCCCATAAATCAGTAGATTCCATATGAAACAAGCGTTTATGCTAGTTTTAATAGTTGGCACAGCTATTGCTTATACTAGTTCAACTGATAGAGTCATAAGCCGCTATGTTAAAAGTAATGATAGTTGATAATAATTTGGAGCGCGTTAAGCCACTTAAGCAATCTTTGATTGATAGTGGTTACGATGTAATCGCACATCTAAGAGATACCATCAACTTGAATGACGCATGCAGCAAGCTCCAACCGGATGTAGTAGTGATTGATACGGATTCACCGAGTCGTGACACATTAGAGCATATCTGTGTAATGACGATGAATGACCCTCGTCCAGTCATGATGTTTACCCATGACGGGAATAAAGAACAGATTAAATTGGCAACGCAGGCAGGTGTATGTGCTTATGTAGTAGGTACTTTACCAAATGAGCGCTTGCAACCGGTAATAGATGCGGCGGTAGCTAGGTTTGAAGAATTTAAGAATTTACGTGTTGCCTTGCAAGAGGCAAACACCAAGCTAAGCGAACGTAAAGTGATTGAGCGTGCAAAAGGTTTAATCATGAAGCAGCGCAACGTGGATGAAAACGAGGCTTATAGCATGTTAAGAAAGATGGCGATGGAAAAGCACACGCGCATCGGGTCTTTAGCAACACAAATTGTAGAAGCGGCAGAG
>Ga0208269_100300_pt1 | contig 28333 bp, 30 predicted proteins | sample LakWasMe88_LOW11_2_FD_183912 | JGI IMG/M metagenome (GOLD analysis project Ga0208269, IMG submission 183912) | Freshwater sediment methanotrophic microbial communities from Lake Washington under simulated oxygen tension - Sediment Metagenome... | ecosystem: Environmental > Aquatic > Freshwater >...
CCTGGCTGGCGTTCCAGGATGTCTGGCCCCTGGGCCTGCCGGCGCGCATGGGGGCTGTGCTGTGCTTCTCGATGGTCGGCGGCATCATCCCGGGCACTCTGTTTGCGCAGGCCGTGCGCCATGCCCCCGACGACGACACGATCTCCACCACCGTCGGCTGGATGCAGCAGTGCTCCTCGCTGGGGCAGTTTCTGTCGCCCCCGTTGGTGGGCCTGCTGGCGGCACGGGCGGGCGGTTGGCAGTGGACCTGGGTGATCACCGGCCTGTGCTCGCTAGCCGGTATCGCGCTGGCCCAGGGCCTGAGCCGCTTGCGGCCGCGCCGCTGAAGTCGGGATTGCCGCCTGTGCACGGGCCAGCACCCTAAAATGGCCGGCTCTGCCCCATCACGGTGAAACGGTGAGTTTTCTCGACCAACTCAAATCCCAGGCCCATGCCCTGCAAAGCCAGCGCAGCACGCAGCAGCAGGATCTGGCCGGCCGCATCGCGCAAACCGAGCAGGCCTGCGAGACCATCTGGCGCTACTTCAATGAATTGGCGCGGCAGCTCAATGTGATCGTGCCGCCGGGCCCCACGCTCTCGCTGGACAACCGCCAGGCCTGGCCCGAGATGTGCCTGGTGGATTTCCGCTCCGATGCACGCAAGAAGTTCTGGATGAACCGCGAGGTGTACGACCACGTGTCCCTGGGCTGGACCATCAACCCGCGTGAAGGCAAGCCCCTGGCCACCTCGGTCAGCGTCAACTTTCCGCCCGATCTGGAGCGGGTCACCCACCGGCTCTCGCTGGGCCAGATCCGGCATGAGCGCCACGAAGTGCGCCACCCCGAGAAGAGCAGCCTGCTGGCGCTGCGTTTTGATTACCAGACCCAGGCCTTTGGCAGCGTGCGCGCCACGGCCGACCATGAGGCGGGCGAGGTCCACTTTCGCGCCGCCAACCTGCGCGGCTTCGAGGTGGCGCAGGTGCGCCACCCGGTGCAGCGCATCAACAGCGTCCTGCTGGACGAACTGGCCCGCCTCATCGTCGGCCAGGCCGGAGCCTTTTTATGAATTCCCTTGAAACCCGCCGTGAACAGGCGGTGGCTGATACCCGGCGCTGGCTGGAGCGGGCCGTCATCGGCCTGAACCTGTGCCCTTTTGCCAAGTCGGTGCATGTGAAGAACCAGGTGCACTACGTGGTCGACTACAGCACCGATGCTGAGGCCTTGCTGGCCACGGTGGCCACCGAGCTGCAGGCCTTGGCCGATGCCGACCCCGAGCTGCGCGACACCACCTTGCTGGTCATGCCCGATGCGCTGGCCGACTTTCTCGATTTCAACGACTTCTGTGCCCTGGCCGACGAAGTGCTGGAGTCGCTGGAGCTCGATGGCATCCTGCAGGTGGCCAGTTTTCACCCGCAGTTCCAGTTTGCCGGCACCCAGGCGGACGACATCAGCAACTGCACCAACCGCGGGCCCTACCCCACCCTGCACCTGTTGCGCGAAGCCAGCATTGACCGCGCGGTGGCCGTCTTCCCCGAGGCGGAAATGATTTACGAACGCAACATCGAAACCCTGGAAAAACTCGGCCACGACGGCTGGGCCGCCCTGAATGTGGGCGCCAGCCCGGAAACTCCATGACCCAGAAATCCTCACGCCCCGACGCCTCTCGCTCGAAGAAGGGGGGCAAGTCGGTGGATGCCGATGCCGCACTGGCGGCCGAGCTCAAGCCCGGGCAGTCGATCGAGCTGCTCAAGGAGCTCCATATCCTCACCCGCGAGGGGCGTCTGAACCAGGACTCGCGTCGCAAGCTCAAGCAGGTCTACCACCTGTTCCAGTTCATCGAGAAGCTGCTCCAAGAGCTGCCCGCCTCCGAGCAAGGGCCCACGCTGGCGGACCATGGCGCCGGCAAGTCCTACCTGGGCTTCATCATCTACGACCTGTTTTTCAAGGCGCTGGGGCGCGGTCACATCTATGGCGTGGAAACCCGGGCCGAGCTGGTGCAGCGCTCGCACGACCTGGCGCAGCGCCTGGGGTTCGAGCGCATGGCCTTCGTCAACACCACCGTGGCCGAGGCCACCACCGACCAGCGCCTGCCCGAGCAGATCGATGTGGTCACGGCCTTGCACGCCTGCGATACCGCCACCGACGACGCCATCGCCTTTGGTCTGCAGAAGAAAGCCCGTTTCATGGTGCTGGTGCCCTGCTGCCAGGCCGAGGTGGCCAGTTGCCTGCGCGAGAGCAAGGCCTTGTCGCTGTCGCGCACCCCGCTGGCCGAGCTGTGGCGCCACCCGCTGCACACCCGTGAAATGGGCAGCCAGATCACCAATGTGCTGCGCTGCCTGTACCTGGAGGCCTGTGGCTACCAGGTCACGGTCACCGAACTGGTGGGCTGGGAGCACAGCATGAAAAACGAGCTGATCCTGGCCCGCTACACCGGCCAGAAGAAGCGCAGTGCGGCCGAGCGCCTGCAGGCCTTGCTGGCCGAGTTTGGCCTGGAGGCCCTGCAGGCCAGCCGCTACCCCTTGCCCGCCTGAACGGGCCAGCCCTCTCATGGCGCGCCTGCCTCGTCTGTCCATCCCGGGCCTGCCGCACCACGTGTTGCTGCGCGGCAACAATGGCCAGGCGGTGTTTGTCGACGACGTGGATCGGCGTGAATGGCTGGATGCGCTCAGCACCTATGCCGCCGAGTGCGGCGTGGCGCTGCATGCCTGGGTGTTGTTGCCGCAGGGTGTGCAGTTGCTGCTCACCCCGGCCGCCGCCGACAGTCTGTCGCGCTTCATGCAGGCGGTGGGGCGCAAATACACGCGCCAGTTCAATCTGCGCCATGGGCGCAGCGGCACGCTGTGGGAAGGGCGCTACCGTTCTACGGTGCTGCAACCCGAGCGCTACCTGATCCCCTGCATGGTGAGCATGGACACCATGCCGGTGCGTGAAGGCCTGGTCGCTGAGCCTCAGGCCTACGACTGGTCCAGCCACCAGCACCACATTGGGCGGCAGTCGGATCGCCGTCTGGTGGCCCATCCGGTCTACTGGCAGTTGGGCAACACGCCTTTTGCACGTGAGGCGGCCTATGCGAGCAGGGTGGCCGAAGGGGTTTCGGCAGCCGATCTGCAGGCTCTGGGCCAGGCCACCCAACATGGTTGGGTGCTGGGCGATGCCGCCTTTGTACAGAAGCTGCAGCCTCAGGCGGAGCGGCGCCTCACCCGGGTGCCCGCTGGGCGCCCACCGGGTTCGCGCAAGATGGCACCCTGAGGGGTTTAATCTGTCCCCAATTAAATGATCGGGATTGGTCTGATTTTTAAATTGGTATCTGACCCCAATTTAATTTTCTTGGCATTTTTATTGCACTGCACTATCCTTCGCTTCCCCGCGAAATATCGTGTAACCCGGGTCAAGCCGGCCCTGCCTTTGCAGGCAGGCCCAGCGACTGGCCCCACAGATCAGGACATGCCATGACGAAGGCTGCAGAGATTCAGCATCTCCAACAACACGGTCTCTATTCGGCGACCAACGAGCATGACGCTTGTGGCGTCGGTTTCGTGGCCCACATCAAAGGCGTCAAGAGCCACGCCATCGTTCAGCAGGGTCTGAAAATCCTCGAAAACCTCGACCACCGGGGTGCCGTGGGGGCCGACAAGCTGATGGGCGACGGCGCCGGCATTCTGATCCAGCTGCCTGACGCCCTGTACCGCGAAGAAATGGCCAAGCAAGGCGTGGCCCTGCCGCCGCCCGGCGAGTACGGCGTGGGCATGATCTTCCTGCCCAAGGAACACGCTTCCCGCCTGGCCTGCGAGCAGGAAATGGAACGCGCCATCAAGGCCGAAGGCCAGGTGCTGCTGGGCTGGCGCGATGTGCCGGTGAACCGCGACATGCCGATGTCGCCTGCCGTGCGCGAAAAAGAACCCGTGCTGCGCCAGGTGTTCATCGGCCGCGGCAACGACGTGATCGTGCAGGACGCCCTGGAGCGCAAGCTGTACGTGATCCGCAAGACCGCCAGCGCCAACATCCAGGCCCTGGGTCTCAAGCACAGCAAGGAATACTACGTTCCCAGCATGTCCAGCCGCACCGTGGTCTACAAGGGCCTGTTGCTGGCCGACCAGGTGGGCACCTATTACATGGACCTGCAGGACGAGCGTTGCGTCTCGGCCCTGGGCCTGGTGCACCAGCGCTTCTCCACCAACACCTTCCCCGAGTGGCCGCTGGCCCACCCGTACCGCTATGTGGCGCACAACGGTGAAATCAACACCGTCAAGGGCAACTACAACTGGATGAAGGCCCGCGAAGGCGTGATGTCCTCGCCGGTGCTGGGCGCCGACCTGCAAAAGCTGTACCCGATCAGCTTTGCCAGCCAGTCCGACACCGCCACCTTCGACAACTGCCTGGAACTGCTGACCATGTCGGGCTACCCGATCAGCCAGGCCGTGATGATGATGATCCCCGAGCCGTGGGAACAGCACACCACCATGGACGAGCGCCGCAAGGCCTTCTATGAGTACCACGCTGCCATGCTCGAGCCCTGGGACGGCCCGGCCTCGATCGTGTTCACCGATGGCCGCCAGATCGGCGCCACCCTGGACCGCAACGGCCTGCGCCCCTCGCGCTACTGCATCACCGATGACGACTTCGTGATCATGGGTTCCGAGTCGGGCGTGCTGCCCGTGCCCGAGAACAAGATCGTGCGCAAGTGGCGTCTGCAGCCCGGCAAGATGTTCCTGATCGATCTGGAACAAGGCCGCATGATCGACGACGAAGAGCTGAAAGCCGGTCTGGCCAACAGCAAGCCCTACAAGCAGTGGATCGAAAACCTGCGCATCCGCCTCGACGATGTGGCCGCGCCCGTGGCGGGCGAATCCGCCACCCAGGGCTCGGCCGAATCGACCGAACCCCAGGCCGCCGGTGTTGAAACCTTCAGCGCCGATCTGCTGGACCGCCAGCAAGCCTTCGGCACCACCCAGGAAGACATCAAGTTCCTGATGAGCCCGATGGCCACCAACGGCGAAGAGGGCATCGGCTCGATGGGCAACGACAGCCCGCTGGCCGTGCTGTCGAGCAAGAACAAGCCGCTGTACAACTACTTCAAGCAGTTGTTCGCGCAGGTGACCAACCCGCCGATCGACCCGATCCGCGAAGCCATCGTGATGTCGCTGGTGTCCTTCATCGGCCCCAAGCCCAACCTGCTGGACATCAACCAGGTCAACCCGCCGATGCGCCTTGAAGTGAGCCAGCCGGTGCTCGACTTTGCCGACATGGCCAAGCTGCGCAGCATCGAAAAGACCACCCAGGGCAAGTTCCGCAGCTACACCCTCGACATCACCTACCCCGTGGTGTGGGGCCGTGAAGGCGTGGAAGCCAAGCTGGCCTCGCTGTGCGCCGAGGCGGTGGACGCCATCAAGAGCGGCCACAACATCCTGATCATCAGTGACCGCGCCATCAGCGCCACCCAGGTGGCCATCCCCGCGCTGCTGGCCCTGTCGGCCATCCACCAGCACCTGGTGCGCGAGGGCCTGCGCACCACCGCCGGCCTGGTGGTGGAAACCGGCACCGCCCGCGAAGTACACCACTTCGCCGTGCTGGCGGGCTACGGCGCCGAAGCCGTGCACCCCTACCTGGCCATGGAAACCCTGCAGGCCATCCACAAGGATCTGCCGGGCGACCTGTCGGCCGACAAGGCCATCTACAACTACATCAAGGCGATCGGCAAGGGCCTGTCCAAGATCATGTCCAAGATGGGCGTGAGCACGTACATGAGCTACTGCGGTGCCCAGCTGTTCGAGGCCATCGGCCTGAACAGCGAGACCATCAACAAGTACTTCACCGGCACGGCCACCCGCGTCGAGGGCATCGGCGTGTTCGAAATCGCCGAAGAAGCCATCCGCATGCACAAGGCCGCCTTCGGTGACGACCCGGTGCTGGCCACCATGCTGGATGCCGGTGGCGAGTACGCCTGGCGCGCCCGTGGTGAAGAGCACATGTGGACGCCTGACGCGATTGCCAAGCTGCAACACAGCACCCGCGCCAACAACTGGAACACCTACAAGGAATACGCCCAGCTCATCAACGACCAGTCGCGTCGCCACATGACCCTGCGCGGCCTGTTCGAGTTCAAGGTCGATCCGAGCAAGGCCATTCCGCTGGAAGAAGTCGAGCCCGCCAAGGAAATCGTCAAGCGTTTCGCCACCGGCGCGATGTCGCTGGGTTCGATCTCCACCGAAGCCCACGCCACCCTGGCCGTGGCCATGAACCGCATCGGCGGCAAGAGCAACACCGGTGAAGGCGGTGAGGATCCGGCGCGTTACCGCCAGGAACTCAAGGGCATCCCGATTGCCCAGGGCGCCACGCTCAAGAGCGTGATCGGTGAATCGCAAGTTGAAGTCGACCTGCCGCTGCAGCCGGGCGACTCGCTGCGTTCCAAGATCAAGCAGGTGGCCTCGGGCCGCTTCGGTGTCACCGCCGAATACCTGTCGTCGGCCGACCAGATCCAGATCAAGATGGCCCAGGGTGCCAAGCCCGGTGAAGGCGGTCAGCTGCCTGGCGGCAAGGTGTCCGAGTACATCGGCAAGCTGCGTTACTCGGTGCCCGGTGTGGGCCTGATCTCGCCCCCGCCGCACCACGACATCTACTCGATCGAAGACCTGGCCCAGCTGATCCACGACCTGAAGAACGTGGCGCCGCACTCCAGCATCAGCGTCAAGCTGGTGTCCGAAGTGGGCGTGGGCACCATCGCCGCGGGCGTGGCCAAGTGCAAGAGCGACCACGTGGTGATCGCCGGCCATGACGGCGGCACCGGTGCCTCGCCCTGGTCGTCGATCAAGCACGCTGGCGGCCCGTGGGAAATCGGCCTGGCCGAAACCCAGCAGACCCTGGTGCTGAACCGTCTGCGCAGCCGCATCCGCGTGCAGGCTGACGGTCAGATGAAGACCGGCCGCGACGTCGCCATCGGCGCACTGCTGGGCGCAGACGAGTTCGGTTTCGCCACCGCACCGCTGGTGGTCGAGGGCTGCATCATGATGCGCAAGTGCCACCTGAACACCTGCCCGGTGGGCGTGGCCACGCAAGACCCGGTGCTGCGTGCCAAGTTCTCGGGCAAGCCCGAGCACGTGGTGAACTACTTCTTCTTCATCGCCGAAGAAGTGCGCCAGATCATGGCCCAGCTGGGCATCCGCAAGTTTGACGACATGATCGGCCGCGTCGACCTGCTCGACATGAAGAAGGGCGTGGAGCACTGGAAGGCTCAGGGCCTGGATTTCAGCCGCCTGTTCGCTGTGCCCCAGGTGGGCCCGGAAGTGTCCCGCTTCCACATCGAAAACCAGGACCACGGCCTGGACAAGGCGCTCGACAACGTGCTGATCGCCAAGTCGCGCGCTGCCATCGACAAGGGCGAGAAGGTCCAGTTCATCGAAGTGACCCGCAACGTGAACCGCTCGGTCGGTGCCATGCTGTCGGGGGCCCTGACCAAGGTGCACCCCGAGGGTCTGCCGGACGACACCATCCGCATCCAGCTGGAGGGCACGGGTGGTCAGTCCTTCGGCGCCTTCCTGGCCCGGGGCATCACCATGTACCTGATCGGTGACGCCAACGACTACACCGGCAAGGGCTTGTCGGGTGGCCGCGTGGTGGTGCGCCCCAGCATCGACTTCCGCGGTGAATCGTCGCGCAACATCATCGTCGGCAACACCGTCATGTACGGTGCCACCAGCGGTGAGGCCTTCTTCAGCGGCGTGGGCGGCGAGCGCTTTGCGGTGCGTCTGTCGGGTGCCACGGCCGTGGTCGAAGGCACGGGCGACCACGGTTGTGAATACATGACCGGTGGCACCGTGGCGGTGCTGGGCAAGACCGGCCGCAACTTCGCCGCCGGCATGAGCGGCGGCATTGCCTACGTCTATGACGACGACGCCAGCTTTGCCAGCCGTTGCAACACCGCCATGGTGACCCTCGAGAAGGTGTTGCCGGCGGCCGAGCAGGAAGCCAGCATCGACCGCGCCATCTGGCACCGCGACCAGACCGACGAAGCCCAGCTCAAGAAGCTGCTGGAAGACCACCACCGTTGGACCGGCAGCAAGCGCGCCCGCGAACTGCTGGACAACTGGGCTGAAGCACGCGCCAAGTTCGTGAAGGTGTTCCCGACCGAATACAAGCGCGCCCTGGGCGAAATCAACGCCAAGAAACAGGCGGTTGCCGCCACCGGTAAGGCCAAGGCTTCGGCCAAAGAAGCCGCCGCAGCCAAGTAATCCGACCGACCACACGAATCAAGGACTCAGACATCATGGGAAAAGTCACTGGCTTCATGGAATTTGAGCGCATCGAAGAGGGCTACAAGCCCGTTGCCGAGCGCCTGAAGCATTACAAGGAATTCGTCGTCGGCCTGGACGAGTCGCAAGCCAAGGTGCAAGGCGCGCGCTGCATGGACTGCGGCACGCCCTTCTGCAACAACGGCTGTCCGGTCAACAACATCATTCCGGACTTCAACGACCTCGTGTACCGCGGCGATTGGCAAAACGCCATCGAAGTGCTGCACAGCACCAACAACTTCCCCGAGTTCACCGGCCGCATCTGCCCCGCACCCTGCGAGGCCGCCTGCACGCTGAATGTGAACGACGACGCCGTGGGCATCAAGTCGATCGAGCACGCGATCATCGACCGGGCCTGGGCCGAGGGTTGGGTGCAGCCGCGTCCGGCCAAGCACAAGACCGGCAAGAAAGTGGCGGTCGTGGGCTCCGGCCCGGCCGGCATGGCCGCGGCCCAGCAGTTGGCCCGCGCCGGTCACGACGTGACCCTGTTCGAGAAGAACGACCGCATCGGTGGCCTGCTGCGCTACGGCATTCCTGACTTCAAGATGGAAAAGTCGCACATCGACCGCCGCGCCAAGCAGCTCGAGGCCGAAGGCGTGACCATCCGCACCAGCGTGCTGGTGGGCAAGTTGCCCGAGGGCTCCAAGGTCACCAACTGGGCCAAGGAAACCATCAGCCCCGAGCAGCTCAAGAAAGACTTCGACGCCGTGCTGCTGACCGGTGGCTCTGAGCAATCGCGCGATCTGCCGGTGCCGGGCCGTGATCTGGACGGCATCCATTTCGCCATGGAGTTCCTGCCCCAGCAGAACAAGGTCAATGCCGGCGACAAGCTCAAGGGCCAGCTGCGCGCCGACGGCAAGCACGTCATCGTGATCGGTGGCGGCGACACCGGCAGCGACTGCGTGGGCACCAGCAACCGCCATGGCGCGGCCAGCGTGACCCAGTTCGAGGTCATGCCTCAGCCGCCCGAAGTGGAAAACCGTCCGCTGACCTGGCCTTACTGGCCGCTGAAGCTGCGCACCAGCTCCAGCCACGACGAAGGCTGCACCCGCGAGTTCGCCATCTCCACCAAGGAGTTCATCGGCGAAAAGGGCAAGGTCACCGGCCTGAAGACCGTGCATGTCGAGTTCAAGGACGGCAAGCTCGTCGAGATCCCGGGCACTGAAAAAGAGTACAAGGCCGATCTGGTGCTGCTCGCCATGGGTTTTGTGAACCCGGTGGCCACCATCCTGGACGGCTTCGGTGTCGACAAGGACGCCCGTGGCAACGCCAAGGCCAGCACCGAGTTCACCGGCGGCTACGCCACCAACGTGGCCAAGGTCTTCGCCGCAGGCGACATCCGCCGCGGCCAGTCGCTGGTGGTCTGGGCCATCCGCGAAGGCCGTCAGGCCGCCCGCGCCGTGGACGAGTTCCTGATGGGCTTCAGCGACCTGCCGCGTTGAACCCCGGCCCTGCCTGACCCCGTCGGATCGGGGTAGCACAACAACGCTCCCCTTGTGGGAGCGTTGTTGTATCTGAGGGTCAATCCGGGCTTGACCAAGTGTTCACCCGGATCCTTTATGATTCAGAACAGCCGGGCACCGTCCGGCGTTTTTGCTTCATGTCTTCCACACCTACCCCTTCTTTAGTCGAATTGCGCGACCTGACCTTCGGGTATGGGGAGCGGGTCATTCTGGACGGCGTTTCGCTGACCATTCCGCGCGGCAAGGTCACGGCCTTGATGGGCGCCTCGGGTGGCGGCAAGACCACCGTGCTGCGCCTGATCGGCGGCCAGGTGCGCCCTCAGGCGGGCGAGGTCAGCTTTGATGGGCAGAACGTGGCCCAGCTGGACCTGGCGGGCCTTTACAAGGTGCGTCGTCGCATGGGCATGCTGTTCCAGTTCGGGGCGCTGTTCACCGACTCCAGCGTGTTCGACAACGTGGCTTTTCCGCTGCGCGAGCACACCGACATGCCCGAAGCCCTGATCCGCGACATCGTGCTGATGAAGCTCAATGCCGTGGGCCTGCGTGGTGCGCGCGATCTGATGCCCAGCGAGGTCTCGGGCGGCATGGCCCGGCGCGTGGCGCTGGCCCGTGCCATCGTGCTCGACCCCGAGTTGGTCATGTATGACGAGCCCTTTGCGGGCTTGGACCCGATCTCGCTGGGCACAGCGGCGCGCCTGATCCGCGAGCTCAACGACGCCATGGGCCTGACCAGCATCATCGTCTCGCACGACCTCGACGAAACTTTTCACATCGCCGACAAGGTCATCGTGCTGGCCAATGGCCACATCGTGGCCCAGGGCACGCCCGACGAGGTGCGCCACAGCGAGGATCCGCTGGTGCACCAGTTTGTCAACGCCTTGCCCGAGGGGCCGGTGCGCTTCCATTACCCGGGCCCCAGCGTGGCGGATGACTTTGGCCCCGGCCAGGAGGGCAGGGCATGAGCTGGTTCAATCCTTCCGATGTCGGGCTGGCCACGCGCCGGCAACTGGCCGGGATCGGCCACGGTGCCCGGCTGTTTGCCCGCCTGGTGCTCGATTTCGGCGCTTGCATGCGTCGCTTCAGCCTGGTGCGTGACCAGATTCATTTTCTGGGCAACTACTCTTTGGCCATCATCGCGGTGTCGGGCCTGTTCATCGGCTTCGTGCTGGGTCTGCAGGGCTTCAACATCCTGCAGCGCTATGGCTCGTCCGAAGCCCTGGGCCAATTGGTCACGCTCTCCCTGGTGCGCGAGTTGGGCCCGGTGGTCACCGCCTTGCTGTTTGCCGGGCGTGCGGGCACCTCGCTCACGGCCGAAATCGGCCTGATGAAGGCGGGTGAGCAGCTCAGTGCCATGGAGATGATGGCGGTCGATCCGGTGCGCCGCATCCTGGCCCCCCGTTTCTGGGCCGGTGTCATCACCTTGCCCTTGCTCACGGCCGTGTTCAGCGCGGTGGGCGTGATCGGTGGCTGGGTGATTGCGGTGCCCCTGATCGGTGTCGACTCGGGTTCGTTCTGGAGTCAGATGCAGGGTGGGGTCGATGTGTGGTCCGATGTGGGCAATGGCGTGATCAAGAGCGTGGTGTTTGGCTTCACCGTGACCTTCACGGCCTTGCTGCAGGGCTTTGAAGCCATGCCCACGCCCGAAGGGGTGTCGCGCGCCACCACCCGCACCGTGGTCGTGGCGTCGCTGGCCGTGCTGGGTCTGGACTTCATCCTGACCGCACTGATGTTCAGTGTTTGAGATTCAACCGGGATGGCCGACAGGCCGTCCCTCGATGTAGCAAAGGAGAGTGTTGTGCAACGCTCCAAAAATGATATCTGGGTAGGTCTGTTTGTGCTTCTGGGCCTGGGTGCAGTGGTTTTTCTCGCCCTGCAGTCGGCCAATCTGCTGAGCCTGAATTTCCAGTCCACCTACAGGGTCACTGCGAAGTTCGACAATATCGGCGGGCTCAAGCCCAAGGCAGCGGTCAAGAGCGCAGGGGTGGTGGTTGGGCGTGTGGAGTCGATTGTTTTCGACGACAAGTCCTTCCAAGCCCAGGTGGCGCTGGCCCTGGAAAACCGCTACGCCTTCCCCACGGACAGTTCGCTGAAGATCCTGACGGCTGGCCTGCTGGGTGAGCAGTACATCGGTATCGAAGCCGGTGCCGACGAGAAGAATCTGGCGCCGGGCGACAAGATCGGAACAACGCAATCGGCCGTGGTCCTGGAGAACCTGATCAGCCAGTTCCTTTACAGCAAGGCTGCAGACGGCCCCACGACGCCAGCCAACGGAGCTAAAAAGTAAAAATGAGTGACGATCAACATCAAATGAGTTTGAGCCGCGCCGGCGCATGGCTGCGCCTGGCCATGGCTGCGGTGGTCTTGGCGGTGCTGGCTGGCTGTGCCGCTGGCCCGGGTAAAAACCCGCGTGACCCGTTGGAGCCTTTCAACCGCGACATGTCGCGCTTCAACGAAGCGGTGGATGGTGCGGTGTTCAAGCCCGTGGCCACCGCCTACCGGGAGGTCACGCCCTCGCTGGTTCGTACCGGCGTGAACAACTTCTTCTCCAACCTCGGCGAGGTCTGGTCCTTCGTCAACAACGTGTTGCAGCTCGATCTGAAAGGCTCGGCCGACACGGCGTTGCGCTTTGGTTTCAACACGATTTTCGGCCTCGGTGGCACGCTGGACATCGCCAGCGAAATGCAGATCGAACAGCACAAGCAGGATTTTGGGCAGACGCTGGCGCGTTATGGCGTGCCCACCGGCCCCTACATCGTGCTGCCCATCCTGGGGCCCTCTACGCTGCGTGACACCGTGGCCTTGCCCATCATCTGGAAGGGCGACGTCGTGACCCACATCGACCACATCCCGACTCGCAACTCGCTGTACGCCATGCGCGTGGTGTCGATCCGCTCCAACCTGTTGGGGGCCAGCCGTGTGCTCGACGAAGCCGCCCTGGACAAGTATTCCTTCACCCGTGATGTCTACCTGCAACTGCGCGACAACGAGCGCCTGCATGGCCGAGGCCGTCCCGACGAGGACGATGGCGCGCTGCCCCCCGAACCGCTTCCGTGAGGTTGATCCGGTGCGCGCGGGCGCCTTGTCGTCCGCTACCGGGTCTGAACCGTTATCACCCCGTGGCTGATGCCGCTTTGAAAGGATTTCTATGCAACGACGTACTCTTGGCGCTTGGTTGATGGCCACGGTCAGCGCCCTGTCTCTGGCACTGCCCCTGACGGCCCTGGCGGCAGACGAAGCGCCCGATGCGCTGATCAAGCAACTGTCCACCGACGTGCTCGACACCATCAAGACCGACAAGGCCATCCAGGGCGGCGACACCGGCAAGCTGATCGCGCTGGTCGACACCAAGATCATGCCCAACGTGAACTTTCCGCGCATGACGGCCGCGGCGGTGGGGCCGGCCTGGCGCCAGGCCACCGCCGAGCAGAAGTCCCGTCTGCAGGAAGAATTCAAGACCCTCCTGGTGCGTACTTACTCGGGCGCGCTGGCCCAGGTGTCCGACCAGACCATCTCCATCAAGCCGCTGCGCGCGGCCGCTGACGACACCGATGTGGTCGTGCGCAGCGAGGTGCGTGGCAAGGGCGATCCGATCCAGCTCGATTACCGCCTCGAGAAGACCCCGGGCGTGGGTGCCGGCTGGAAGATCTACAACCTCAACGTCATGGGCGTGTGGCTGGTTGAAACCTACCGCAGTCAGTTTGCCCAGGAAATCAATGCCAAGGGCATTGATGGTCTGATTGCCACGCTGACCGAGCGCAACAAGGCCAACAACGCCAAGAAGGGCTGATCGTGCTGGTGTTGCCTGCCGAATTGACCCACGCCCAGGCCGGCGCTTGCCTGGGCATGTTGGTGCAGACCCTGCGCCGGCATGCGGAACCCCAGGTGGTGGCCGATGCCTCGGCCACGACGGTGTTCGATTCGTCGGCACTGGCGGTGCTGCTGGGTTGCCGACGCGAGGCGCTGACCCTGGGCAAGACCTTTGCGGTGCAGGGATTGCACCCTCGGCTGGCCACGCTGGCCCAGCTTTACGGCGTCAGCGAACTGCTGCCGGCCGCCTGATTCCAGTCTGGCATGACCCTGCGTCCTGTCGGGGTCGCAGGTCTGCCCAAGAGGCACCGTGAGCCCAGGGCTTAAAATCCCAAGTCTCCATGCCTGCAGTCTCATTCCAATCGGTCTCCAAGACCTTCTCCACCCCCCGCGGGCCCTTCCAGGCCTTGAACGATGTCAGCTTCGATATCGAAGAAGGGGAATTCTTTGGCCTGCTCGGCCCCAACGGCGCGGGCAAGACCACCTTGATCAGCATTCTCGCGGGGCTGGCGCGTGCCAGCTCGGGGCGGGTGCTGGTGCAGGGGGCGGATGTGCAGGCCGACTATGCCGAAGCCCGGCGCCGCCTGGGCATCGTGCCCCAGGAACTGGTGTTCGACCCGTTCTTCTCGGTGCGTGAGTCGCTGAAGATCCAGTCGGGCTATTTCGGTGTGAAAAACAACGACGCCTGGATCGACGAGCTGCTGGAGAGCCTCGGCCTGGCCGACAAGGCCAAGTCCAACATGCGCCAGCTGTCGGGCGGCATGAAGCGCCGTGTGCTGGTGGCTCAGGCCCTGGTGCACCGTCCTCCCATCATCGTGCTCGACGAGCCCACGGCCGGTGTCGACGTCGAATTGCGCCAGACCCTGTGGCAGTTCATTGCCCGCCTCAACAAACAGGGTCACACCGTGCTGCTGACCACCCACTACCTCGACGAAGCCGAAGCCCTGTGCGGGCGCCTGGCCATGCTCAAGCAGGGGCAGGTGGTGGCGCTGGAGCGCACCTCTGAGCTGCTGAGCCGGGCCTCGGGCAATGTGCTGCGCTTCAAGGTGGATGGCGAGCTCCCGGCCTCCTTGCAGGCGCAGGCCCGGGTCACCGGGCGCATCGTCCAACTGGCGGTGCACGATGCCGCCGACATTGAACGCAGCCTGGCCCTGGTGCGGGAGTCGGGCCTGGTGGTCGAAGACATCGAGGTGCGCAAGGCCGACCTCGAAGACGTGTTCATCAGCGTCATGGCGGGCAGCCGCCAGGCCGCGCAGGGGGTGGCAGCATGAACGGCTGGCAAACCCTGCTCTACAAGGAAGTGCTGCGTTTCTGGAAGGTCAGCTTCCAGACGGTGGCTGCCCCGGTGCTCACCGCGGTGCTGTACCTGATGGTGTTTGGTCACGTGCTCGACGAGCGCGTCCAGGTGCATGAGGGGGTGTCGTACACCGCCTTCCTGATCCCGGGGCTGGTGATGATGAGCGTGCTGCAGAACGCCTTTGCCAACAGCTCGTCCTCGCTGATCCAGAGCAAGATCATGGGCAACCTGGTGTTTCTGCTGCTCACGCCGCTGTCGCACCGCGCCTGGTTCGTGGCCTATGTCGGCTCCTCGATGGTGCGCGGCCTGGTGGTGGGGCTGGGTGTGCTCGTGGTGACCTCGCTGTTTGCGGTGCCAGGCTTTGTGGCGCCGGGGTGGATCATCGTGTTTGCGGTGCTTGGCGCCTCGATGCTGGGTGCGCTGGGCCTGATCGCCGGCCTGTGGGCCGAAAAGTTTGATCAAATGGCGGCCTTTCAGAACTTTGTGATCATGCCCATGACCTTTTTGTCGGGCGTGTTCTATTCGATCCATTCGCTGCCGCCGTTCTGGCAGCAGGTCAGCCACCTGAACCCGTTTTTCTACATGATCGACGGCTTCCGTTACGGCTTCTTCGGGGTCAGTGATGTGTCGCCCTGGCTCAGCCTGGCCCTGGTGGGCAGTGCCTGGCTGGTCGTCTGTGGCATCGCGCTGCACCTGTTGCGCACCGGTTACAAGATTCGAAGCTGAACCGCGTTCCGGCGACCCAGGCCTACGGGCCGTCCGGGTCGTTGTCTCCAACCCATTTGCCCCGCACCATGACTTCTGACGATCTTCAAACCCTCATTGCCGCCGGCCTGAACTGCGAACACATCGTGGTCGAGGGCGATGGCCGCCATTGGTATGCCACCATCGTGTCGGCAGAATTCGAAGGCAAGCGCGCGATCCAGCGCCATCAGCGGGTGTATGCCACGCTCGGTGAGAAAATACGCACCGACGAGGTCCATGCCTTGTCGATGAAGACTTTCACACCCGCGGAGTGGGCTGCCCAGCCGCGCTGAGCCCCGGCTGCCGCCACCGGCACCCCGGAGCGACCTTCACGCCCTCTGACCCTTTCAATCCCTGATGGACAAACTCCTCATCCGTGGCGGCCGTTCCCTGAATGGTGAAGCCCTTGTTTCCGGCGCCAAGAACGCGGCTCTGCCCGAGCTGTGTGCCGCCCTGCTGACCGAGGAGCCTGTCACTCTGGACAACGTGCCCCGCCTGCAGGACGTGGCCACCATGCTCAAGCTGATCCGCCACATGGGTGTGCAGGCCGAGCAGGGCGAGGAGGGCACCGTTCGCCTGGATGCGTCCGCGCTCACGCAGCCTGAAGCTCCCTACGAACTGGTCAAGACCATGCGGGCCTCGGTGCTGGCGCTGGGGCCTTTGCTGGCCCGTTTCGGTCGGGCCCGGGTGTCCTTGCCCGGGGGCTGTGCGATTGGCTCGCGCCCGGTGGACCAGCACATCAAGGGCCTGCAGGCCATGGGGGCTGAGATCCAGGTCGAGCATGGCTACATGGTGGCCAGCCTGCCTGCGGGGCAGACCCGGCTGAAGGGCGCGCGCATCACCACCGACATGGTGACCGTCACCGGCACCGAGAATTTCCTCATGGCCGCCAGCCTGGCCGAGGGTGAGACGGTGCTTGAAAACGCCGCCCAGGAGCCCGAAATCCAGGACCTGGCCGAGATGCTGATCGCCATGGGCGCCCGCATCGAAGGCCACGGCAGCAGCCGCATCAGCATCCAGGGGGTGCCTCGCCTGCACGGCGCACGCCACGCGGTGGTGGCCGATCGCATCGAAGCCGGCACGTTCTTGTGCGCCGTGGCGGCCACGGGCGGCGACGTGTTCCTGCGCCATGGCCGGGCCGAACACCTCGATGCGGTGATCGAGAAGCTGATCCAGGCCGGGGCCACGGTCACACCACACGAGGGCGGCATCCGCATCCAGGCCCCCGGGCCGGCCGCCAGCTACTGCAAGGCGCAGAGCTTTCGCACCACCGAATACCCGGGCTTCCCGACCGACATGCAGGCCCAGTTCATGGCGCTCAACTGCATCTCGGGCGGTGTGTCTCGGGTGACCGAGACGATTTTTGAGAACCGTTTCATGCACGTGGACGAACTGGTCCGCCTGGGCGCCCGCATCCAGACCGAGGGCAAGGTGGCGATCATCGAGGGTGTGCCGCGCCTGTCGGGCGCCCAGGTCATGGCCACCGACCTGCGCGCCTCGGCCAGCCTGGTGATCGCCGGCCTGGTGGCCGAGGGCGAGACCGTGGTGGACCGCATCTACCACCTGGACCGTGGCTACGATCGCATGGAAGAAAAACTGCGCGGCCTGGGTGCCGACATCGAACGAATCCGCTGACCCCGGGGAAAGACCAGACACATGATTACGCTCGCCCTCTCCAAAGGCCGAATCTTTGACGAAACCCTGCCGCTGCTGGCAGCTGCCGGCATCGAGGTCACCGAAGACCCCGAAAAATCGCGCAAGCTCATCCTGCCCACCAACCAGCCCGATGTGCGCGTGGTGTTGGTGCGCGCCACCGACGTGCCCACCTATGTCGAGTACGGCGGCGCCGACCTGGGCGTGACCGGCAAGGACACCCTCATCGAGCATGGCGGCCAGGGCCTGTACCAGCCGCTGGACCTGCGCATTGCGCGCTGCCGCATGAGTGTGGCGGTGCGGGCCGATTTCGATTACGCGGGGGTCGTCAAGCAGGGCTCGCGCCTGCGTGTGGCCACCAAGTACACCTCGATCGCCCGCGATTTCTTTGCCACCAAGGGCGTGCATGTCGATCTGATCAAGCTCTATGGCAGCATGGAGCTGGCGCCGCTGACGGGCCTGGCCGACGCCATTGTCGACCTGGTGTCCACCGGCAGCACGCTCAAGGCCAACCACCTGGTGGAGGTGGAGCGCATCATGGACATCAGCTCGCGTCTGGTGGTCAACCAGGCTGCGCTCAAGCTCAAGCAAGCCCCCATCCGCCGCATCATCGACGCCTTTGCCGGCGCCGTGAAAGCCGACTGATCCTTTGAAGAAGAACCCCTCGCCCCGGAGCCCCTCGCCATGACCCTGCAAGCCGCCCCCCTTCGCCTGTCGACCGAATCGGCCACCTTCGAGGCCGACTTCAAGGCCCGCTTGCACTGGTCTGCCGACACCGACGCGGCCATCGAGCAGCGCGTGGCCGACATCCTGGCCGACGTGCAGCAGCGCGGCGACGCCGCCGTGATCGAGTACACCCAGCGCTTTGACGGCCTGAGCGTGGCGAGCATGGCCGCCCTGGAGCTGACCCAGGCTGAACTGAAGGCTGCTTTCGACGGCCTGCCCGAAGTCCAGCGCCAGGCGCTGGAGCAAGCGGCCCGCCGGGTGCGCAGCTACCACGAGGCGCAGAAGAAGGCCTCGGGCGAGAGCTGGAGCTACCGCGACGAGGACGGCACCCTGCTGGGCCAGAAGGTCACGCCGCTGGACCGCGTGGGCATCTACGTGCCCGGTGGCAAGGCCGCCTACCCCTCCAGCGTGCTGATGAATGCGATCCCGGCCCACGTGGCCGGGGTGGGCGAGATCATCATGGTGGTGCCCACACCCAAGGGCGAGAAGAACCCCCTGGTGCTGGCCGCCGCCTATGTGGCTGGCGTGAGCCGGGCCTTCACCATCGGCGGCGCCCAGGCCGTGGCGGCCCTGGCCTATGGCACCGCCACGGTGCCCAAGGTCGACAAGATCACCGGCCCGGGCAATGCCTACGTGGCCAGCGCCAAGAAGCGGGTGTTCGGCACCGTGGGCATCGACATGATTGCGGGCCCCAGTGAGATCCTGGTGCTGGCCGACGGCAGCACCCCCGCCGACTGGGTGGCCATGGACCTGTTCAGCCAGGCCGAACACGACGAATTGGCGCAAAGCATTCTGTTGTGCCCCGACGCGGCCTACATCGAGGCCGTGCAGCGCGAGATCGATCGCCTGCTGCCCACCATGCCGCGGGCCGCGATCATTGCCAAGTCGCTGAGCGACCGCGGCGCCCTGATCCAGACCCGCAGCATGGAAGAGGCCTGCGCCATCAGCAACCGTATCGCGCCCGAGCACCTGGAGGTCTCCAGCAACGACCCGCACCGCTGGGAGCCCTTGCTCAAGCACGCGGGTGCCATCTTCCTGGGCGCCTTCACCAGCGAGTCGCTGGGCGACTACTGCGCCGGGCCGAACCACGTGTTGCCCACCAGTGGCACGGCACGCTTCAGCTCGCCGCTGGGCGTGTATGACTTCCAGAAGCGCAGCAGCCTGATCGAGGTGAGCGAAGCCGGTGCCCAGACCCTGGGCCTGATCGCCGCCGAGCTGGCCTATGGCGAAGGGCTGCAGGCCCACGCCCAGGCTGCCGAGATGCGCCTCAAAACTCCCCGAGGCTGACCTCATGACTGCCAACCCGCCCACCCTCGTTCGCGCCCTGGCCAACATCCGTCAGGACGTGCAGTCCATGCATGCCTATGCGGTGCAGGATGCGCGCGGCCAGCTCAAGCTGGACGCCATGGAGAACCCCTTCACCCTGCCCGCACCGCTGCAGGCCGCCCTGGGGCAGCGCCTGGGCAGCCTGGCCATCAACCGTTACCCGGGCGAGCGCGTCAACGACCTCAAGGACGCCCTGGCCCGTCACGTGGGCCTGCCCGAGGGCCACGCCCTGATGCTGGGCAATGGCTCGGACGAGCTGATCTCGCTGCTCGCCCTGGCCTGCGATGTGCCGGGTGCGACCATTCTGGCGCCCCTGCCGGGCTTCGTCATGTACGCCATGAGCGCCCAGTTGCAAGGGCTGCGTTTTGTCGGCGTGCCGCTGACGGCCGATTTCGAGCTCGATGAAGCCGCCCTGCTGGCCGCCATCGCCGAGCACCGACCGGCCATCACCTACCTGGCCTACCCCAACAACCCCACGGCCAACCTCTGGAGCGCTGAAACCATCCGTCGCCTGATTGCTGCGGTGGGCGAGCAGGGCGGCCTGGTGGTCATGGACGAGGCCTATCAGCCCTTTGCCAGCCACAGCTGGCTCAGCGAGATCACGGCCCACCCCGAGGCCAATGCCCATGTGCTGCTGATGCGCACCCTGAGCAAGTTCGGTCTGGCCGGCATCCGCCTGGGTTACATGCTGGGGCGCGCCGAGCTGATCGCGGAAATCGACAAGGTTCGGCCGCCTTACAACATCAGCGTGCTCAACTGCGAGTGCGCCTTGTTCGCGCTCGAACACGCTGAGGTCTTTGCCGAGCAGGCGGCCACGCTGCGCCGCGAGCGCGGCCTGTTGCTGGCGGCCCTGCGTGGCCTGCCTGGCGTGCGGGCGTGGGACAGCGATGCCAACATGATCCTGGTGCGGGTGCCCGATGCGCTCAAAACCTTCGAAGGCATGCGGTCCCTCGGCGTGCTGATCAAGAACGTTTCTAAAATGCATCCTTTGCTGGCCAACTGCCTGCGCCTGACGGTCGGCTCTGCCGACGACAACGCACGCATGCTGTCGGCTTTCCAGGCCTCTCTATGACCTCCTCCGCACTTGTTCCTGCCGCCTCTTGTGAGCGCACCGCCGAAGTCACCCGCAACACCGCTGAAACGCGCATCCGCGCGCGCGTCAACCTGGACGGTTCGGGTCTGTCCAAGCTCAACACCGGCATTGGTTTTTTTGACCACATGCTCGACCAGATCGCCCGCCATGGGCTGATCGACCTCGACATCGATTGCGGTGGCGATCTGCACATCGACGGCCACCACACCGTCGAGGACGTGGGCATCACCCTGGGGCAGGCCTTTGCCCGCGCCGTGGGCGACAAGAAGGGCATCCGCCGCTATGGCCATGCCTATGTGCCCCTGGATGAGGCCCTGTCGCGCGTGGTGGTCGACTTCTCCGGGCGCCCGGGCCTGCACATGGACGTGAAGTTCACCAGTGGCATGATCGGTGCTTTCGATACGCAACTGGCTTTCGAGTTCTTCCAGGGCTTTGTCAACCATGCTGGCGTGACCCTGCACATCGACAACCTCAAGGGTGTCAATGCCCATCACCAGTGCGAAACCATCTTCAAGGCGTTTGCCCGGGCGGTGCGCTCGGCACTCGAACTGGATCCCCGCTCCGCAGGGGTGATCCCGTCCACCAAGGGTTCGCTCTGATGTGATGACCCGGCTGCCGACACAAACTGCCGCAGCCCTCTCCTTGTCAAAGAAATTGAGTCATGAATCCAGTCGCTAATACCGTGGCCGTCGTCGACTACGGCATGGGCAATCTCCGCTCGGTGTCGCAGGCCGTTCAGGCCGCGGCCGACCGTGCGGGCGTGAAGGTGATCATCACCTCGCGCCCCGAAGAGGTGCGCGCTGCCACCCGCGTGGTGCTGCCCGGACAGGGTGCCATGCCCGACTGCATGCGTGAACTGCGCGAATCGGGCCTGCTCGAGTCCGTGCTGGAGGCCGCCGCCACCAAGCCGCTGTTCGGCGTGTGCGTGGGCATGCAGATGCTGCTCGACCACAGCGCCGAAGGCGACACGCCCGGCCTGGGGCTGATCCACGGCGAAGTGGTCAAATTCGACCTGGCAGGTCGTCTGCAGCCCGATGGCAGTCGCTTCAAGGTGCCCCAGATGGGCTGGAACCAGGTGGCCCAGACCCAGCCTCACGTGCTGTGGACCGACGTGCCCGACAACAGTTATTTCTATTTCGTGCACAGTTTCTATGCGCGTCCGTCCGACGGGCGCCACAGTGTGGGCGAAGCAGACTACGGCGGGCGCTTTACCGCAGCCATTGCCCGCGATAATATTTTTGCGACCCAGTTCCACCCCGAAAAGAGCGCGAGCCACGGCCTGACGCTCTACCACAACTTCCTTCACTGGAATCCCTGACCTTTCCGCTGCACCATTCGCTGCTCACAGCACCATGCAACTCATTCCCGCGATCGATCTCAAAGACGGCCACTGCGTGCGCCTCAAGCAAGGTGACATGGACCAGGCCACCACCTTTGGTGAAGACCCTGCCGCCATGGCCCTGAACTGGGTCAACAAGGGCGCCCGTCGCCTCCACCTGGTCGACCTCAATGGCGCCTTTGCCGGCAAGCCCCAGAACTACTCGGCCATCAAGTCCATCCTCAAGGCGGTGGGCGACGACATTCCGGTGCAGCTCGGCGGTGGTATCCGCGATCTGGACACCATCGAGAAGTACATCGACGGCGGTCTGCGCTACGTGATCATCGGCACGGCGGCCGTGAAGAACCCCGGCTTCCTGAAAGACGCCTGCACCGCGTTTGGCGGCCACATCATCGTGGGCCTGGACGCCAAGGACGGCAAGGTGGCCACCGATGGCTGGAGCAAGCTCACCGGCCACGAAGTGGTCGACCTGGCCAAGAAGTTCGAAGATTGGGGCGTCGAGTCCATCATCTACACCGACATCGGTCGCGATGGCATGCTTTCCGGCATCAACATCGACGCCACCGTCAAGCTGGCGCAGGCCCTGACCATTCCGGTCATCGCTTCGGGCGGGCTGTCCAACATGGCTGACATCGAGCAGTTGTGCGCGGTCGAAGATGAGGGCATTGAGGGGGTGATCTGTGGTCGCGCCGTCTATTCGGGCGACCTCGACTTTGCCGCCGCCCAGGCGCGTGCCGACGAACTGAACGGGCGCGGCTGATGCTGGCCAAGCGCATCATCCCCTGTCTGGACGTGACCGGTGGTCGGGTCGTCAAAGGTGTCAATTTCGTCGAACTGCGCGATGCGGGCGATCCGGTGGAGATCGCTGCCCGCTACAACGAGCAGGGGGCCGACGAACTGACCTTTCTGGACATCACCGCCACCAGCGATGGGCGCGATCTGATTCTCCACATCATCGAGGCCGTGGCCTCCCAGGTGTTCATTCCGCTCACCGTGGGGGGCGGCGTGCGCACGGTGGAAGATGTGCGTCGCCTGCTCAATGCGGGTGCCGACAAGACCAGCTTCAACTCGGCGGCCATCGCCAACCCGCAAGTCATCAGCGACGCCTCGGCACGCTATGGCGCGCAATGCATTGTGGTGGCCATTGATGCCAAGCGCCGCCATGGCGACGACCTGCTGGCGCGCGGCGAGGGCTGGGACGTCTACAGCCACGGCGGGCGCAAGAACACCGGCCTCGATGCCGTGGCCTGGGCCAGCGAAATGGCCCGCCGCGGTGCGGGCGAGATCCTGCTTACCAGCATGGACCGTGACGGCACCAAGGCGGGTTTCGACCTGGCCCTGACCCGTGCCGTGGCTGATGCGGTCAGCGTGCCCGTCATCGCCTCGGGTGGCGTGGGTAACCTGGACCACCTGGCCGATGGCGTGCAGCAGGGCGGCGCCGATGCGGTGCTCGCCGCCAGCATCTTCCACTATGGTGAATACACAGTCGCCCAGGCCAAGGCGCGCATGGCCGAGCGAGGCATTCCCGTGCGCCTCTGAGCGCGGTCTGCCGTCTCAGGCGCCTGCCCACCACCCGCCTCTTGGGGGTGGGCTTTCTCAAATCACCGACAATGAACCCCATGAACTGGTTAGATGAAGTCAAATGGGATGCCCAGGGCCTGGTGCCCGTGATCGCCCAGGAGCAAGGCAGCAACGATGTGCTGATGTTTGCCTGGATGAACCGCGAAGCCCTGCAGAAGACGGCAGAGCTGGGTCGGGCGGTGTATTACAGCCGCTCGCGCCAGCGCCTGTGGTTCAAGGGCGAAGAGTCGGGCCATGTGCAGACCGTGCATGACATCCGCCTGGACTGCGACAACGATGTGGTGCTGCTGAAGGTCACGCAACAAGGCCATGAGCCCGGCATTGCGTGCCACACCGGGCGGCACAGCTGTTTCTTCCAGCAATACGATGCCGACAAGGCGGGTTGGAAGGCGGTTGATCCGGTGCTGAAAGACCCTGAATCCATTTACAAGTGACGTGCGTACCCATGAGTTCCAATGATTCCCTGGCTCGCCTGGCCGCGGTGATTGAAAGCCGCAAGCCCGCCCATGGCGGCGACCCTGATAAGAGCTATGTGGCGCGCCTGCTGCACAAGGGGCCTGACGCCTTCCTGAAGAAGATCGGCGAAGAGGCGACCGAGACCGTCATGGCGGCCAAGGACGCAGACCACGGTGGTGACCGCAGCAAGATCGTCTACGAAGTGGCCGATCTGTGGTTTCACTCGATGATCGCACTGGCGCACTATGGCCTGTCGCCGCTGGATGTGATTGCCGAGCTGGAGCGCCGTGAAGGCACCAGTGGCATTGAGGAAAAGGCACTGCGCAAGGTGCAGTCCCGCGAGGCTGGTCAGGTCTGACCCAGGCGGGTGGGGCGTGCCCTCGGCCTGGCCCTGGCCATGAATGTGTTCCCGCTCTCGGCCAAGGAGGCTGTGGAGCTGATTTTTGGGGCGGTTGCCGTGTTGCCTGGTCATCCATCAGGTCATGGTGCCACCCAGCAACCCATGGAGTGCTCGGATGTCGGTGGATGCCAATTGCATTTTCTGCAAGATCGTTGCGGGTCAGATCCCGTCGCGCAAGGTTTTCGAGGATGAAGACCTGTTCGCGTTTCATGACATTGCGCCCTGGGCGCCTGTGCATTTTTTGATCATCCCGAAGTTGCACATCCCGTCGATGGCCCATGTGGGCCCGGAACATGCTTCTTTGCTCGGCAAGATCATGACGTTGGCACCCAAACTGGCCCTGGAGCAGGGCTGCAACCCTTATCCTCAGGGTGGGTTCCGCATCGTGACCAACACGGGTGCCGAGGGTGGGCAGGAGGTGCATCATCTCCATGTCCATGTCATGGGTGGTCCGCGGCCTTGGCTGCGGGGGTGATACTTGAGCCCCTGCGCCCAGTGGGTGGCCATCGGCGTCTAAAATCCAGTCAATTCTTCAGGAGAAATCCATGGGTTCGTTTTCTATTTGGCACTGGTTGATCGTGCTGTTGATCGTGGTGATGGTGTTCGGCACCAAGAAGCTCAAGAACATCGGCTCTGATCTGGGTGGCGCTGTGAAGGGCTTCAAGGACGGCATGAAGGAGGGTGGAACCTCCGATGCGGCCCAGCCCGCCGCCGCCGCTCCGGCCGCCCAGGTGGCCCAGGGTGCTGCAGAAAAGACCACGATCGACGTTGAAGCCAAGACCAAGTCCTGAGTTTCAAGTGCTTGCCCGGGGCTGTTCCCGGACCTTCCGGTGGGCTGTGTCAGCCCCTGCCGGCCTTGGGCGCTAGCGCTTTTTAATGGACAGATCCCTTCATGATTGACCTTGGCATTTCCAAAATGGCGCTGATCGGCGCGGTGGCTTTGATCGTCATCGGCCCCGAGAAGCTGCCGCGCGTGGCGCGCACAGTGGGCACGCTGCTGGGCAAGGCCCAGCGTTATGTGAACGACGTCAAGGCCGAGGTCAATCGCTCGATGGCTTCGCAAGATGAAGGACACCGTCGAGAGCGCTGCCCGCGATGTGGAGACTTCGATCCACACCAGCACGCGTGAGTTCGAGGAAAGCTGGCGCGAAACCACCGACGCCGCCCTTGAGAGTTCCGTGGAGCCGGCGGCCCCGGTGTACCGGCATCCTGGCAAGAACTGGCGCCTCAAGCGGGGCGCCACGCCGCAGTGGTACAAGGCGCGCAGCGGCGTGCGTACCAAGGCCTTGTCAGGAGCGGCCCGGGTGGCCCGGTACCGGCCGCGCAAGTTCAATTGATCCCGTGCCGGCAAACCTGACCGGTGCATTCAATCTTCTGCTCGGCCCGCTTCACGGTCCGGGAGTCTTCCTCCCTATCACCACCCACCATGTCCGAATCCCCCCAACAAGATGACGAGCTGGCTGGCACCGAGCAGCCCTTTGTGCAGCACCTGATGGAGTTGCGCGATCGACTGGTGCGCGCCCTGATCGCTGTCGGCGTGGTTGCGCTGGCGCTGGCGTTCTACCCCGGTGCCGGCGAGCTGTACGACCTGCTGGCGGCGCCGCTGGTGGCCTACCTGCCCAAGGGCGCCACCCTGATCGCCACCAACGTGGTGTCGCCTTTCGTGGTGCCGATCAAGATCCTGTTCATGGCGGCCTTTCTGATCGCACTGCCCTATGTGCTCTATCAGGTCTGGGCCTTTGTGGCGCCGGGGCTGTATTCGCACGAGAAGAAGCTGGTCTTGCCCCTGGTCGTTTCCAGCACGGTGCTGTTCCTGGTGGGGGTGGCTTTTTGCTACTTCTTCGTGTTTGGCAAGGTGTTCTCCTTCATCCAGAGCTTTGCGCCGAAATCGATCACGGCCGCACCTGACATCGAGGAGTATCTGAGCTTTGTGCTGGGCATGTTCCTGGCCTTTGGCCTGGCCTTTGAGGTGCCCGTGGCGGTGATCTTGCTGGTTCGCATGGGGGTTGTCACCACCGCGCAGTTGCGCCAGTACCGCGGCTACTTCTGGGTGGCCGCTGCCGTGGGCACGGCCTTGGTGACGCCGCCGGATGCGGGCTCGATGCTGATCCTGCTCGGGGTGGTTGGCGGCCTTTACGAGGTGGGCATTCTCGCGGCTCAGGCATTCGTCCGGGCCACCAAGGCGCCGGAGTCTGAAGACGAAGCGGCCGCCTCCGGGGGCACATGATCCGAGGCCGCTTTGGCGGTCTGTAGCCATTCAATGAACAGGGGCCGATAGCGGCCCCTTTCTTTTTGTCGGTTCGTGTCGCCAATCAGCCAGGGGATTCAACGCCGGGCCGTGGGGTGGGCCTTGGGGCGCACACCGGGGGTCACCTCGGCTTGCAGCGTTTTGCCCTGGCGCAGCAGGCTGAAGGGCGCCGCCTGCCCTGGTGTGAGCCCTGAGACGCGGGAGAGCAGTTCAGGCACGCTGTGCACGGCCTGGCCGGCCACCTGAACGATCACATCGCCCGGCCGGATGCCAGCCTGGGCCGCGGGCCCGTTTTGCAGCACGCCGGTGATGATCACGCCTGGCACGGGTTGGATGCCGAAGGTTTCGGCCAACTCGGCCGACAGCTCGTTGGGCTCCACCCCGATCCAGCCCCGTGTGACACGCCCATCCTTGACGATGCTGTCGAGCACCTGGCGGGCGGTGGAGACGGGAATGGCAAAGCCGATGCCCATGCTGCCGCCCGAGCGCGAATAGATGGCGGTGTTGATGCCCAGCAGATTGCCGTTCACATCGACTAGCGCGCCACCCGAGTTGCCGGGGTTGATGGCGGCATCGGTCTGGATGAAGTTCTCGAAGGTGTTGATGCCCAATTGATTGCGGCCCAGTGCGCTCACGATGCCACCGGTCACGGTCTGCCCGACGCCAAAGGGGTTGCCGATGGCCAGCACCTGGTCGCCGACCTGCAGCGTGTCGGAATTGCCCAGCACGATCGCCGGCAGCTTGTCGACATCGATCTTCAGCACGGCCAGGTCGGTATCCGGGTCGGTGCCGATCACCCGGGCCTGCGTGGTGCGGCTGTCGTTGAGGGTGACCTCGATCTCGTCGGCCGATTCGACCACATGGTTGTTGGTCAGGATGTAGCCCGCCGTGCTGACGATCACGCCGCTGCCCAGCCCGCTCTGCTGCTGGGTTGCGCCCTGGTCCCCGAAAAAGAACTGGTACCAGGGGTCGCCGCTGCGAGGCTGCCGACTGATCTTGCTGGTGTTGATGCTGACCACCGCCGGCGAGGCCTTGCGGGCGGCGCCACTGAGGCTGCCTGGCGATGTGCTGCCAGGCGGGCTGGGCGGAGCCTCCAGCAAGGCGACGCCCATGCTGCCGACACGCAGTGCGTTTCGGTTCAGCCACTGGGGCTGGAGTGTGGCCACCACAAAGTAGGCGGCCAGCACCACGGTGACGGTTTGGGAAAAGAGCTGCCAGATGCGCTTCATGAAAGGGGCTTGGTGGGTGTCGACCGGGGCCCGCCAGATCAAGCTGGAATGGGCGGGTTCCGGCTTGGCCGGTGGTGGTAGATGGCTATTGTCACTCAAGCGGCGGGCGGCAGGAGGGGCTGCAACTGAGACAATCCGGGGTATGAGCACTGACCGACACACCTTGCTGCAGACCTGCGATGCCTTGCTGCAGCCCGAGCGTTTCAAGGACTACGGCCCCAACGGCCTGCAGGTGGAGGGGCGCCAGGAGGTGCGGCGCCTGGTCTCCGGGGTCACGGCCAGCCTGGCCCTCATCGAGGCCGCCATCGCCGCGGGCGCAGACGCCATTCTGGTGCACCACGGTCTGTTCTGGCGTGGGCAGGACGGGCGTGTCACGGGCTGGATGAAGCAGCGACTGCAGCGGCTGCTGGCGCATGACATCAGCCTGCTCGCCTACCACCTGCCACTGGATGCCCACCCGGAGTGGGGCAACAACGCCCAATTGGGTCGGGTGCTGGGTTTTGAGGGTGGCGCCCCGTGTTTCGGCGAGCAGAACCTGGGGTGGATGGCGCCGCTGGATGGCCTGGATGTGCCAGCCCTGGCCCAGCGGGTGGAAGCCGCGCTGGGGCGATCCGTGACCTCGGTACCGGGCGATGGTCGCCCGGTGAGGCGGGTGGCCTGGTGCACCGGCGGGGCGCAAGGCTATTTCGAGGCGGCCATTGCCGCCGG
>Ga0208269_100312_pt1 | contig 27614 bp, 22 predicted proteins | sample LakWasMe88_LOW11_2_FD_183912 | JGI IMG/M metagenome (GOLD analysis project Ga0208269, IMG submission 183912) | Freshwater sediment methanotrophic microbial communities from Lake Washington under simulated oxygen tension - Sediment Metagenome... | ecosystem: Environmental > Aquatic > Freshwater >...
ACTCAAAATTAAGCTACCAATCCCCGCTGGAATTTGAGCGGGAATTCTATAAGAAATCTGCTTAAGAATGTGTCCGGTTTTAGTTGACCATTACACATCCCGTATCCAGTCCATTGCCATTGTCGGCAATGAAAACATCGCTTGTTGGCGGATCAAAAGGGGAAGTTCGATTGGCCGTGGCAGCCGAAAGTGCTGTACTGGGCGCGGGGCTGTCGCTTCGAACGTCTCTCGTTTCTTGCGCCTCGCATATTGAAAAAGTTGGTAATACCAGCACGATGGATGCAACCAGCAGCCATATCTTTATCACGTACTGTTTCAGGGTAGACGAGGAGTTTCTACACATTTTCATGCAATGCGCCTGTAAAATGAAGGGGAAAGTATTGTCAATTTTTGGGGTTTGAGGCGCAATGGAATGGAAAATTTAGCTAGCTTATTAGCTGATGCGCTTTTGCGATAACATAAGAGAGTGGCGGAAATTTGTCAAACGGCGTTGAAAACTTTCTGGCGCGGTAGGGCGGGTAGAGCGGAGCGTTCTTCAAATTTTCGAAGAGTATGGAAACCTACCGCAAAGTTTTGAACGAAGAGGCTACGATTGTAATGTCTACCAACAGCGATCTTTTCGAATTGCTCAAGCGGATCGAACAGAAAAGGTCATAGTAATGGATCTGTAAAGCCAAGGGTGCGCTGCGCGCACCCTTGGCTTGGCGATCAGCAGCAAATCGCCGCCTTGAAACCCGCCGCGCCGCCCGGCACCGCCAAGCTCAACGGCCTCGATCCTTCGGCCTGATTAAAAGCCCCCTAGAGCATTTTCATATAGGGTAAAGGTGCAATGCTGTTAAGTTAAGCCGTCATCTCGGCAGGGATTGCCGAGATCCACGACTGCACGGACGCAGGAGGTAGGGCAAGGCAGGAGCAATTGCCGAGAGTACATGGAAGTATTAAAGCCTGCCATCCTTGGCAGTTTAATTCCGGCACTCCCTGCCGGAATGACGAACCCTGGCTTAACTTAGCGGCATTATTCAAGACCGTACATCCGAAACGAAAATGCTCTAGAAAAACTGCCTGCCTGACCTAACAGCCGCATCGACGAATTACCGCCCTTTCGTTGCTCGGATTAAATCATAGCCTTGGCAGCCTGACTATGTGAAAGGGCTGGGCGCTTACACTCAGTCATTTCTTTCTATACATCCTATACACCGATTGCCCGCTTGGGGTCGGGTATAGTCAATCGTTTGACAGCATGAGACGGGTTGGTACGCATTATTTGCACTATGTTCATTCTCAGTTAATCTGGTTCCTAACCGATGTTATCGGGCTGTTCTCAATGAATCTGGGCTCATTCTCGTTTAATGTGGGCCGGAGCGCATGGATATTATCAGCTAAAGTGGTCCCGAAAAACGGATGTAATCGGGTCCTGTGATTTATGTTATCGGGCCGCTACATATAGGCATTATAAGAGGCAGTGACTGTAAGTCATGTTGGCAAACTAATGAAATCTTTGGGACTCCGTGTTGAATAACGCAGCTATATGAACCTTTAAAGCGGCGCATATTCACCATGGCGCCGTATATAAAATCCGAGAAACGCCAAGTAGCTCCGAATGCATCACCGATTGCTTGGGTCGGTTTCGGCTATTTCGTGCTTGAATTCGTGCTCATTTGTGCATGTTACTCATTTACGAAGGAATCCTTACGGTTAGCCTATCTCATCGAAATGGCTATCGACTGAATGCAATCGATTAGGTGTCCGGGAAGAATGCCGAACCAGACCAGCAGCAGGCTTAAGGCGGCGAGTGTTACGGTAGACAGCCATTTGCGGGATTTTTTGGGGAGTTCAGACATCACCTCTTCACTATTCATCGACATCGCGACAATGATCCTAACGTAGTAGTAGAGCCCAAGGCCGCTGCCGATGATGACACTAGCCAGCAAGACCCACAGTCGGGCATCGGCGCCGCTGGTGAAAACATAGAATTTACCGATAAATCCGGCGGTCAGGGGAATGCCTGCCAGCGATAACAACATCAGCGTAAACGTTCCGGCCAACCACGGACGCCGCCAAAACAGACCGCGCAAGATTGCGACATCACCGGCCTCTTGTTGCGGCGTGGACAGCACCGAAACGACTCCGAAGGCACCGATCGTGGTAATGAAATAGGCAACCAGATAAAAAGCGGCCGATTCGACAACTAGTGGCCTCGCAATGCTTGCGCCGGCAATCAAGGCTACCAAGAGATAGCCCATGTGGGCGATCGACGAATAGGCTAACAAGCGCTTGATATTCTTTTGCAGCAATGCCAGCATATTGCCGACCAAAATAGACAGCATCGCGATGAAACTGAACACGGTCAGCAAAGGAACGTAACGGTAGCTGCCGGTGGTCACCAATAAACGTAAGAGCAGAACGAAAACAGCGCCCTTCGATACGGTCGCGATAAACGCAGTCACCGGCGCCGGAGCGCCTTCGTAGACGTCCGGTGTCCACAAATGAAACGGGGCCAACGATAGCTTGAAACCGAGCCCTGCCGCGATCAGAATAACGCCGCTCAGAATCACGGAATTTAGGGGAAGGTGGGCATCGATGAAGCCTTCAATGCCGATGAAATCAAGCTCGCCGCTTTCGGCATAGAGCAAGGCAATGCCCATTAGCAGAAAGGCCGAAGACACGCCGGACAATACCAGGTATTTGATTGCCGCCTCGAGCGGGCGAGTCCGATTGACCGGATAGCCGATCAGCGTGAACAGTGAAATACTCAGTATTTCAAGACCTAAAAACAAGGCGGCGAAATGACTGCTGGCGGCCAGCACCGACCCGCCTAAGAGCGCGGTTAACAATAGCAACGGAAGTTCTTCGTTTTCTGCATCGTATTGCTTGAAATAATCATGGCACAGGCCCAGCACCGCGAGGCCTGCCAGTAACAACAAGGCGACAAAGAACAACGCGTAATGGTCTATGTTCAGCAATGGAATCGCCTGGATCGAAGATTTATGCCAGGCAGGGCCAATCAAGAGCAGGGACAACACGATGCCAAAGCCGGCGATACCGTTGACCAGCGCGAAATTCCGTCTGACCGCGATCACGAGCATGAGGGTGATGGCCGTGACGATCATCGCAATGAAAGGTGCAAGAACGATTAGCGAATCAAGGTCCATGAGGGTTCCTTTGCATTCATGTTTTGAATCACTTGTTGCAGCGCCGGCGCCGAAATATCCAATACGGTCTGGGGATGTAGGCCAAGCCAGACCGAGGCCAGTATCAGCACACCCAGCGATGACAGTTCAAGGATGCCGCAATCGGTCAAAATCGGCCGCTTTTGCAAGGGGCCGTGACACGCTTTCTGGATAATGATCAGCGCATAGACCGGCGCCAGGATTAACGCAAGGGCGGCCACGGAGGTGACTATCGGATTCACTTTAAAGGCGCCCAGAAGCACCAGAAATTCGCCGATGAAATTCCCAAGGCCTGGAAGCCCCAGCGTGGCCATCACAAAGAACAGCATGAACGCCGACAGTCGCGGTACGGCCTGCCACATACCGCTCATATCTCCAAATTCCCGGCTATGCAGGCGTTTTTGCAGGAAACCCGCGATCATGAATAAGGCTCCAGCGCTCAGGCCGTGCGCGAGCATCGTGACGACCGCCCCCTGCATCGCCAGCAGGTTCCAGGAAAATAACCCCAGCAGGATGAACCCCATGTGACTGACGCTGGTATAGGCGACCAGCCGTTTGATATCGGACTGAGCATAAGCCATCATTGCGGCATAAAGCACACTCACGGCACCCAGCGTCATCGCGATCGGGGCAAAGCGATGCGCCGCATCCGGGAACAGCGGGATCACGAAACGCAACAGGCCGTAGGCGCCGGTCTTCAGCAAGACACCGGCCAGGATGATGCTGCCGCCGGTGGGGGCCTGCGTATGCGCGTCCGGCAGCCAGGTATGGAATGGCACGGCGGGTAGCTTGACCGTAAAGGCGATCAGAAAGCCGAGCATCAGCCAATCGGCAAGCTTGGGTTCGAGCGGGACATTCAGCAAGGCGAAATAATCGAACGAAAAGGCGCCACTACGCTGATAATTGACCAGCACCAGCACGATGATCGCGAGCAGCATCAAGAGGCTGCTGACTTGCGTGAAGATTACAAATTTGATTGCCGCGTAAGTCCGGTTTTCATGCCCCCAGATGCTGATCAGAAAATACATCGGGATAATCATCACTTCCCAGAACAAAAAGAACAGGAAGAGATCGACCGCCAGAAACACCCCGACGGTGCCAGCCAGGCAGGCTAGTAGGTTGAAGTAGTAGAATCCTGTCCGCTTGCCGATTTCGGTCCAGGAACAGCAGACCGCCATCCATCCGAGCAGAACTGTCAGCGCTATCAAAAGCAGACTGAGGCCATCGGCGGCCAAATGGAAACCGATGCCGAAGCGCAGAATCCAGGGCAGGTCGAGTTCGGTCAGCCATGCCGCCGGCCTGCCCGGAAGCGGGATTTCCGCGGCGTGGTTGCCGGTCAATTGAGAGGCGGCCAGCCATGCTTCCAAGGCGAGTGTAACAATGGCGGTCCAGCGCGGCGCATTCGGATGCCAGCGCGCCGAAATCCAGGCGGCGAGCCCGCCTACAAACAGAACGGCGATCAATGAGGGCAAGATCATGACAGCAGTCCTATCGCGATCACGACGACCGTACCGAATGCCATCGACGAAGCATACCAACGGATACGTCCGGTTTGCGTGGCGCTGGTCAGGCGGTGCAATTGTCGGCTCAGCCAGGCAATGCCGAGGTACAACTTGTCGACCGCATCGTTTTTATTCAGGGCAGCGAGGGTTTTAAAAGGCCTGATCAGCACGGCGCCGTAAATCGCATCGAGGCCCCAGCCGGTCAAAAATAAGCGATTTAACAGCCTGGCCCCAGGTAAATTAACAAAATTGGCTGCCGAAAACGTGCCGGTCAGATAGAACAGTCCCGCGATCGCGACCCCGAGAATCGGCGCCGCCAGGGTTATGATCGAAACGAGCGTAGCGTTTTGCCCGGGATTTTGTTCGCTCAAGGCCGGAAATACCGTATCCAGCGGGATTTGCAGCAATCCCCCACACAGCGCCAAAACGCTCAGCAGTACGAGAGGAATAGTCATACGTCCGCCGATTTTCTTTTCGATCTCCCGCGTTGGCTTGCCGAAAAACACCACAAACACCAGACGAAAGCTGTAGATGCCGGTGATCAACGCGCCCAGGCAGCCAGCCCCCCACAGGATGTGGGAGGTTTCGTAGGCGGCCAGTAAAATTTCGTGCTTGCTGTAAAATCCAGAAGTAAAAGGCAGCGCGGTCAGCGCGGCACTGCCGATCATAAAACTCCAGTAGGCAAGCGGCATCGATTTACGCAGCCCGCCCATTTTAAAAATGTCATGCTCGTGGTGAAAACTGAAGATCACCGCGCCGGCGGCCAAGAATAGCAACGCCTTGAAGAAGGCATGCGTCAGCAGGTGAAAAATCGCCGCCGACCAGGCCCCAACGCCAAGCGCGAGAAACATGTAGCCGATCTGGCTAATCGTCGAATAGGCGAGGATGCGTTTGATGTCGGTCTGCACGAGACCCGAACAGCCCGCCATTAATAGCGTAACCGCGCCAATCAAAGCGACCGCACCTTGCACCGGAGGCGCCAGCATGAATAAGACATGGGTGCGAGCAATCAGGTAGACCCCGGCGGTGACCATCGTGGCGGCATGGATCAGCGCGCTGACTGGCGTGGGGCCTGCCATCGCGTCCGGCAGCCAGGTCTGCAAAGGCAGTTGTGCGGATTTGCCGACCGCGCCGCCCAAAATCAGCGCCGCCGCGACGATCGGCAACACGGCACCGGTCGTCCATTGGCTCTGGGCCCGTCCCATCAGCGACGGGATATCGAGCGTATGCAATTCGGTGAAAAGCAGGAATAGGCCCAATGCCAGCGCGGTATCGCCGATGCGGGTCATCACGAAGGCCTTGCGTGCGGCATAGCCGTTGGCCGGATTTTGATACCAGAAGCCGATCAGCAGATAGCTGCCGAGGCCCACGCCTTCCCAGCCCAGGTAAAGCAGCACCAGATTATCCGCGAGCACCAGCACCAGCATCGCCGCGACGAAAAGATTCATGTAGGCGAAAAAGCGCGCATAACAGGCGTCCGTTTCCATGAATTCGGCCGCGTACAGATGAATCAGAAAACCGACGCCGGTTACGACGAACAGCATCGTCAGAGATAAAGCGTCGAGGTAAAAGCCGAACGGAATCGACAAGTCGCCCGACACGATCCACGAGCCCAAGGTCAGACGATAGGGGGACATCGGCCCTTGCAGGAATTCGAAGCCGAGCAGCGCCACCAGCACTGTCGAAATCCCGACACTGCCGGCACCGATCCAGGCGATCTCTGGCTTGGACAAGCGCCGGCCGTAAAAGACCAGGATCAGAAATCCCAGCAGCGGAATGATCGGTACCCAGCCCAGCAAGTCAAACACGGTCGTCTCCTAGCCTTGCATCTGATTGATCGAATCGGCGTCCAACGTTTTGAAGCGGTGGAAAATCTGCAGCGCCAAGCCGAGGCCGATACCCACTTCCGCCGCGGCCAGCGTCAATACCAGCAAAAATAGGATTTGCCCGTCCGCCTGTCCCCAGCGCGACCCCGCCACGATAAACGCGAGTCCGGCCGCATTCAGCATCACTTCGAGGGACATCAGGATCATGATCAGATTGCGACGCGCCAATACGCCGATCAAGCCGAGCACAAACAGCAGACCGGACAGCAGCAGCCCCATTTCGGCAGGAATCACGCTCATGGTTCGCTCCGGGGTTTTGCCATTTTCAGTATCGGTTTGCCGAGATGATAAGCCCCGACCAGACCGGTCAGCAGCAGGATCGAGGCCAGTTCAACCGCGATCAGATAAGGTCCGTATAACGCCATACCGACCTGACTGGCACTGACTACATGGCCGGTTTCGGCGCTGCCGCCCTGGACGATGACCACAAGCATTTCGGTGAATAGGATCAGGGCCAACAGCGACGGGCCTAACCACGTCCCTGGCTCAAGCCAGGCGCGTTCCTGGGCTATCGTTTTGTGCCCTTGATTCAGCATCATGATCACGAAAACGAAAAGTACCATGATCGCGCCTGCGTAAATGATCACTTCCAGCACGGCGGCAAAATAGGCGCCTAACAAAAAGAAAATCACGCCGACGGCCAGCAGCGACAGAATCAGGTACAACAGGCCATGAACCGCATTGAGCCGCGTAATCATCATGATCGTCGCGAAAACCGCGACCGCGGACGTGACATAAAACAGGATCAACGTCATCATGCTCTCCTTCAAGGCAGCAGGGTTTTTACATCAACAGGCGGAGATTCGTTTTCGGCCTGACCCTTGGCTTTGCCAAAGATCGTCATGCCGGCGACCCGGTAAAAATTGTAATCGTGATATTTTCCGGTACCGTCGATCAACAGATGCTGTTTCTCGTAAACCATGTTCTGCCGGTCGTATTCGCACATCTCGAAATCCGGCGTCAATTGGATCGCAAAGGTCGGGCAGGCTTCCTCGCAAAATCCGCAGAGTATGCAGCGGGAAAAATTGATCCGGAAAAATTCGGGATACCAGCGGCCATTCTCGTCTTCGGTTTTCTGCAACGCAATACAATCGACCGGGCAGACGACCGCGCAAAGGTTGCAGGCTACGCAGCGCTCTTCGCCGTCCGGGTCGCGGGTCAGTATAATGCGTCCCCGATAACGTGGGGACAAAGCCGGTTTCTGTTCAGGGTATTCGACCGTATCCGCCTTGACGAACGAATGCTTCAATACTTCCCACAATGATCGCAATTGACTCAGCATTGTCTTTTCCTGGTTTCGATACATTAACCCGGCGACGCCAGCACTACCGCGCCGGTCACCAGCAGGTTCAAAAGTCCCGCCGGCAAGAGAATTTTCCAGCCAAAGGCCATCAGCTGATCGTAGCGCGGGCGCGGCAGCGCGCCGCGGATCAGAATAAAAAACAACACGCCGATGCCGGTTTTCAGACAAAACCAGACTAAAGGGGGTAGCCATGGCCCCAGCCAGCCGCCGAAAAAAAGCGTGACGATGATCGCCGAACTCAAGATGATCGCGACATACTCGCCGACGAAAAACATGCCGAATTTCATGCCGGAGTACTCGGTATGAAAGCCCGCCACCAGTTCCTGTTCGGCTTCGGGCAGGTCGAGAGGTGCGCGTCGGCTCTCGGCGATGACCGCAATCAGGAAGATGACGAAGCCGATAAATTGCGGCACGACAAACCAGACGCCACGCTGAGCCTCGACGATCTCTCGCAAATTGAATGTACCGGAAAGCATCACCACGCCCATGATCGAAATGCCCATGAAGACTTCGTAGCTGACGGTCTGCGCCGCGGCGCGCAGGCCGCCGAGCAGCGAATATTTGTTATTGGATGCGTAGCCGGCCAGTACGATGCTGTAGACCGACAGCGAGGACAAGGCCAGGAAATAAAGCAGCCCGAAATTGAAGTCGATGATGCCAATGCCCGGCGCAAAAGGAATCACCGCGAATCCGAGCAGCATGGCGATGAACACGATGGCGGGCGCGAGCACAAATACCCCTTTGTCCGCAAAAGGCGGAATCCAGTCCTCCTTGAAAAACATCTTGATCATATCCGCGGCCACCTGCATCAGACCCAACGGTCCGACCCGATTGGGCCCGAGTCTGTCCTGCCAGATCGCCAGAAGACGCCGCTCCACCCAGATCAGCATCGCCGCGACAAAAATCACCGAGGCCAGAATGCCGACGATATCGCTTGCTTGACCGAGTTCAGCGTTCATCAGCGAATCTCCGTATCGGGCGATTGTTCGGGCTCCGCTTTTTTCAGCACAACCCGGGCGCCATTTTTTAAGAGGAGACATTGCGGCAGACCGGCCGTGACGCCGAGCATGGCGGGAGGCAAGGTAAGCTCGATTCGCACAAGACTTCTCACTAAGAGAAATCCCTTTGGGTCGAAAATTTCGACTGGCTCGCTGCCGCAGACGCCCAAGGTTTCGGCATCCTCGGGATTGATTAAAACGCAAAAAGCGGGAAGCCGTTCAACAATCGGTTGTGAATGCAGGCTGAGCTCTTCGCTGCCGAAAATGTTCGGCAGAAGGATGACTCGCCAAAGCCCAGGTTCCTGTTTTGAAGGCAATGGAATTTCCTTAAACCAGGGCAGCGTTCCCGAGGCTTCAATCAAGCGGATGCCGGCATCGCCGCCGCGCAGAGGACCGCCGATTTGATCCTGGAACTTATTGACCGACTGATTGGAATTCCAGCCCGGCGCCCAAACCACCGGCAATAAAGCCGGCTGAACATGAACCGTGTCGCCTTCCATCGAAAAAGCGAACGCCGTTTCCGTGTCCTGCGGTTGGCCGAGTTCGCTGACCTTGATGTCGGCATGCATCGCGGTGCGCCCGCTGTAGCGGTGCGGTTGCCGCGGGATTTTAGCGCCGATGGGTTGGGCATTTCCAAGCGGCGCGAGGCGATCTAACCAGGCAAGAGCCGGAATAGATGCCGCGCAGGCCGAAGCCAGATCCTGAAAATGGTTCCATTGAGGGTTCTCGATCGCCTGGATAAGCCATTGCCAACTGGCCTGTACCCGTCCTTCCGCCGGGTAAACCGGAAAATAACGCTGAGCCCGTCCTTCATTGCTGACCACGGTGCCTTCGGATTCGGCGAATGTCGCGGCGGGCAGCAACAATTCGACTTTGGTGGCCGTGTTGTTATGTAAACTGTCGATCGCCACGACATGGCTAGCGGCACTAAAGAACGAATCCATTTGCGGCATCGGTGCGCGCCGATACAGGTCGTTCTCGAGAATCACCACGGTATCGGTCGAACCGTCGTTCACGCGCGCGAAAACCTCATGCAGTCGTTTGCCGCCGATCATCGCCAAGCCTAAACTGTTCGCTTCGGGCAGCGTAAAGATCAAGCCTTTGTCCTGAGCCGGCAGCGCCTTCGCGACATTGTACGCCGCCTGAATGACCGCCAGGCTCGCTGAACTCGTTCCAGTAACAATCAGAGGCCGTTTTGCCTGCATTAATTGGCTGGCTATCGTGGAAGCCTGCGCCCGTTCCGCATCGCCAAGATCGTGGGGAAGGGGAGATTCCTGATTTAGGTAATGAGCGATCGCGAAGCCAAAACGGGCGATCGCATTCGGGCTGCCGTGAAAGGTAGAGGTGGCGACATCATCGAGCCGGGTGGCGCAGAGGCTCGCGATGAACAGCGGGCTTCGCGCCAGATTCTGCAACTGCCGGACAGCGGCATCCAGCCAGTGAGGAATTTTCAATTGGTGGGCCAGTTCGAACGTTGCGTTGCGTACCGCCTGCCGCAGCGATAGCGCTAGACGCGGCGCGCTGTGCGTGACGTCTTCTCCCAAAATCAATACCGCATCGGCCTGTTCGGTTTCGTGTAGGGAAGGGGTATGAATGCCGCCTTTAGTCATGATATTCAGAATTGTATCGAGCAGCGTGTGCTCGGTGTCGTCAAACCCCAGATAGAAATTGGCCTCGCCGACCAGAGAGCGCAGTGCGAAATTCGCTTCCAGAGAAGCGCGCGGCGATCCGATGCCAATGGCTCCCTTGGGTAATTTCAGCAGCGTTCGAAAATGCGTCGTCGCGGTTTCCGAAGTTGCGGCGGTTTGACCCGAAATCCGTGGGGCATGAATGCGGAGGGCACTGTTCACGAAGCCGTAGCCGAAGCGTCCGCGGTCGCAGAGAAAATAGCCGTTCACCTCACCGTGATAACGGTTGACGATCCGCCGCAATTCGCCGTAGCGCTCTCCCGGCGCGGTGTTGCAGCCCAGGCTGCAGTGAACGCAGACCGAAGGCGCGGTCTGCAAGTCCCATTTGCGCGTGTAATGCGCGCTGAAGGTTTTATCGGTAAAGACGCCAGTCGGACAGACTTCGACCAGATTGCCGCTAAATTCGCTGTCCAGCGCACCGTCTTCGAAGCGGCCGAAATAGACGTTGTTATGGATGCCGAGCACTTGCAGGTCATGGCTGCCCGCGTAATCGTTATAGAAACGGACGCAACGATAGCAGGCGATGCAACGGTTCATTTCGTGATTGATGAACGGGCCTAAATCCTGGTTCCCGTGGGTACGCTTATGGCCTCGATAGCGCCGCGCGGTGTGTCCGGTCATCACGGTCATATCTTGCAAATGGCATTCGCCGCCTTCTTCGCACACCGGGCAGTCGTGCGGATGATTGGTCATCAAAAGTTCGATGTTGTCGCGGCGGAATTGCCGGGCCTGTTCGGAATCTATAGAAATACGCATCGCATCGGCGACCGGCGTCATGCACGCCATCGCCAGGCGTCCGTGATTATCGTCCGCGTCCTTGTATTGGACAATCGCGCACTGCCGGCAGGCGCCCGCCGATCCCAGCGCCGGATGCCAGCAAAAATAAGGAAGATCCAGGCCCAACGACAAACAGGCAGCGAGCAGATTGTCGCCGTCCTTTACGTCGTAAGTGCTGCCGTCGATTTCGATGCGGGCCATCAGCCGGTCTCCAGGATCGTATTGCCGCAGGAAATGTAGCGCTCAAAATCCGCGCGGAAATATTTCAGTGCACTTTGCAAAGGCTCCATTGCGCCGGGAGCCAAGGCGCAAAAAGTATTGCCGGGCCCCAGCATCCGAGTTAAGCCGGCTAGCGTATCGAGATCTTCGAGCCGTCCGCGTCCCTCTATGATGTCTTTCAACAAGGTGACCGTCCACGGCAAACCGTCCCGGCACGGCGTGCACCAGCCGCACGACTCCTGGGCAAAGAATTGTTCAAGGTTGAGCACCATTTGCACCGGGCAGGTCTGGTCGTCGAGCACGATGAGGGTGCCTGTGCCCATGCGGCTGCCGGCCTTCGTAACCGCATCGTAATCCATCGGCACGTCGAGATGTTCGGGCAGCAGGAAATCGGTCGAGGCGCCTCCGGGCAGAAAGCCGCGCAGCTGATAGCCATCGCGCATGCCGCCGGCATGATCCTCGATGATTTCGCGGATCGGCGTGCCCATAGGCAATTCCCAGAGGCCTGGGCGCCTGACCCGCCCGCTCGCGCCGAACAGCTTGGTGCCCTTGTCCGCGCCGCGTCCGAGGCTGCGATACCATTCGACGCCGTAACGCAGAATATGCGGCACGTTGCACAAGGTTTCGACATTGTTGACCACCGTCGGCTTGCCCCACAGGCCGCTGACCACCGCGAAGGGCGGCTTGGGGCGCGGGGTGGCGCGTTTGCCTTCCAGCGCATTCAAGAGCGCCGACTCCTCGCCGCAGATATAGCGGCCGGCGCTGCTATGCAGATGAATCCGCAGGCTGAAATCGGAATGGAGTATATGCTCGCCGACATAGCCCTGGGCGCGGGCTTCCTCTAGGGCGTGGGCCAATCTTTCGGCCGCCAGGTGGTATTCACCGCGCAGAAAGATATAGGCGGTTTGCGCCTGAATCGCGTAGGCGGCGATCACGATGCCTTCGAGCAATTGATGCGGGTCTTTTTCGAGCAGGAGCCTGTCCTTGAACGTCCCCGGTTCCATTTCATCGCCGTTGACGACCAGATAGTGGGTTGGGTTTCTGTCGGCGTCGTTCGGCTCCGGCATCGGAACGAGGCTCCATTTCAGGCCGGTATTGAAGCCTGCGCCGCCCCGGCCTCTGAGTCCTGAGTCCTTGACCCATTGCTGGACTTCTTTTGGCTGTAGATTCTTAATCGCGTTGGCGAGTCCCTGATAGCCGCCGGTTTGCAGATAATCCGCCAGCGACGCGAAGGGGCGATCCGCTTTGATGTTTTGGGTTAATGGTCTGTCCATTCTATCCATCGCGCTTTATTCCCCGAAAATCTGCTTCACCGTATTATCGGCGAGATCCAGTATCAGTTGATCGCCGACCATCGCCACCGGTGCGTGATCGCAGGCGCCGAGGCAGACGATCGGTAAAATCGTGTATTCGCCATCTTGTGACATTTCGCCGAGTTCGACGTTCAAATGCCGGCACAGACGTTCGCGGACCTGTTCAGCGCCCAGCATCCAGCAAGTGACGCTGTTACAAACATGGATCACGGTCTTGCCGACGGGCTGACGATAGATCAGATTATAAAAAGTCGCGACGCCTTCCAGTTGCGCCGGCGCGATAGCGAGCAATTCGGCGACGGCCACGAGGCTGTCGTCGGAAACCCAGCCGCGGTGTTTTTGAACGATCTTCAGCGCCTCTATCGAAACGGCTGACTTGTCTTCATAGTGGCTCATTTCGCTGTGAATCTCGCCGATTTCGGCGGAGCTTAACCCTGCAAACGGTGGGTTTGTTGATTCCTGCATGTCAGCGGTCCACGTCGGCCATCACAAAATCGATGCTGGCCAGTATCGCGATCAGGTCGGGTATCATCATGCCCCGGCACATCATCGGTATCATTTGCAAATGTGCGAAAGAAGGCGTTCGGATGCGGGTGCGGTAGGACATGCCGCCGCCGTCGCTGGTCAAGTAATAGGCGTTCAAGCCCTTGGTCGCCTCGACGGTCACACAGGCCTCGCCGGCCGGTACGACAGGCCCCCAGCTCACGTTCAGAAAATGTTGAATCAAGGTTTCGATATCGTGCAGCGTGCGCGTCTTCGGCGGTGGCGTGGTTAGCGGATGCTCGGCCTTATAGGGGCCTTCTGGCATGTTGTCCAGGCATTGCTTGATAATCCTGACGCTCTGGCGCATTTCCTCGACTCGCACCGCGCAGCGGTCGTAGCAGTCGCCATGCGCTGCGGTCGGTATCTCGAAGTCGTAGTTTTGGTAGCCCGAGTACGGCCGCGCTTTCCGGTAATCCCAGTCCAGGCCGGTCGCGCGCAGTCCCGCGCCGGTCGCGCTCCAGGCTATCGCTTGCTGGGTCGTATAAGCGCCGACGCCCTGCGTCCGGCGTTTGATCGTGCTGTTCTGTAGCACCAGTTTGTCGTAATCGTCCAGCCGCCCCGGCAGATAGTCGACAAATTCCCGAATCCTCCTGTCCCAGCCTTTCGGCAAATCCATCGCGACGCCGCCGATCCGGAAATAGCTGGAATGCATGCGGGCGCCGCTGATCGTTTCGACAATATCGAAGACCTTTTCGCGGTCGATGAACATGTAAAAAATAGGCGACATCTGGCCGATGTCCTGCGCAAAGGTGCCATAGAACAAAAGATGGCTGGCCAGCCGGTAGAATTCGGAAATCATGACCCGAATCACCTCGGCCCGCTGCGGGACCTTGATGCCCGCCAGTTTTTCGACCGCCAGCACATAAGGCAGGTTGTTCAGCGAGCCGCCCAGGTAATCGACCCGGTCCGTGTAAGGGATATAGGTATGCCATGATTGGCGTTCACCCATTTTTTCGGCGCCGCGGTGGTGATAGCCGATGTCCGGCAACGCGTTGACGATCTCTTCGCCGTCCAGTTGCAGGGCGATGCGAAAAGCGCCGTGAACGCTCGGATGATTCGGCCCCATGTTCAGAAACATGAAGTCGGTCTCTTCGCTGCTCCGGCTCATGCCCCAATCCTCGGGAACGAAGCGCAAGGCGTCTTGCTCGATTTCTTGGCGTTCGTCGGGAAGGCTAAAAGGTTCCATTTCGGTCGCGCGGGCGTAATGGTCCTTGCGCAGCGGATGGCCTTGCCAGGTTGGCGGCATGATGATGCGCCGAAGATGCGGATGGCCTTCGAAGACGATGCCGAACATGTCCCAGACTTCGCGTTCGTACCAGTCGGCGGCGGGCCAGATATCGCTAATCGTCGGTAGGGCTAAATCATCTTCGCACAGGGCCACTTTCAGACGAATGTCCTCGTTGCGGGTAAATGAAAGTAGATGATAGATGACTGTAAAGTCGCTTTCCGGCAGGCCGTGACGGTGAACGCGCTGACGCTCGTCGACGGCGGTCAGGTCGAACAGCAGCACATAAGGGGAAAATATCTGGAGCTTTAAATAGCCAAGGATGGTGCGAAGATGCTGACGAGGTATCCATAAGGTCGCGATGCCGTCGTCGGTGGATTGAGTAATTAGGTCGGCGATACTCAAGCGCTCGGCGAGTTCCTGTGCGATTTCGAGATTGCCAGAAGGGTCAGCGGTTTGGTCGGCGTTAGCGTTCACTGTTTAATCCCCTGAATCCGGTCGATCTAGAGTTCGTCGGGACTTCTTAACTCCCGAGTGCGCATCCTTTCATCGGTCAGAAGGTCGCGATAGCTCGGTTTTTCGGCCGGTTTGACGACGGCTTGGTCGCCGACGATCCAGCTTAAAGGGCGCCTTTCCTGGCCTATCGCATTTTGCAGCAGCATCAGCCCCTGCAATAGCGCTTCAGGCCGGGGAGGGCAGCCCGGCACATAAACGTCGACCGGCAGAAATTTATCTACGCCCTGCACGACACTGTAGATATCGTACATACCGCCGGAGTTCGCGCAGGAACCCATCGAAATCACCCAACGCGGCTCCAGCATCTGCTCATACAGGCGTTTAACGACAGGCGCCATTTTCCGAAAAACGGTGCCTGATATGACGATCAAATCGGCCTGACGAGGCGAAGCACGGATCACCTCGGAGCCGAAACGGGCAATGTCGTGACGGCTGGTGAAGGCGGTCGCCATTTCGACGTAACAGCAGGAAAGCCCGAAATTAAACGGCCAGACCGAATTGGCCTGGCCCCAGGCGACCATGTCCTCGAGTCTCGCGAGCAGGAAGCTGTGGCGAAGCACCTCTTCGTTCGCATGCGTCCCTGGTTGCGGGGCGGGATCATCGTCGGCGCGGGTCAGAGTCCAATGCATGAATATCCCCTATGGCCTGTTGACAGGAGCATCGTGGCGTTGCCGGCGGGTCCGCCAGTCGAGCGCGCCGATTGCGGCGAGGTAGATTAGTGTTGCGATCAGGATGCCGATAAAAATCAACGCTTCGAAAAAGCCCATCCACCCTGCCTGCTTCACGGCCACTGACCAGGCAAACAGAAAGACGGTCTCCATATCGAAGATCACAAAAAAAATCGCTATCAGATAGAAGTGCACCGAAAAACGAATATGCACATCGCCTGTTGGGACGATGCCGGATTCGAAAGGCTCATCGGCAGCCTGCGCGCGGTGTCTTTGTCCGAGAAGATAAGCGCCGCCCAGCATCATGGCAGTAATCAAGAGTATCGCCCCGAAATAAATGATCAGAGGGAGAAGATTGGCGGCAGGACTGACTTCGGCATTCATTCAGAACCCTCATCTTACCGAGAATGAGAAGGAGACCAGCCTTCAGAGTCACCAAATTTGAATCAATTCGGGCTTCGATAAAGCTTATTTCGGATAGTCTCTATTTGGGGATAAAAACTGTCCCCCTAGCTTCATTTAATTGATGTGACAAAACAATTCGGTAATCGTTCGCAGATTTTTTGTACTTGAGTTAATACGAATGAACTCATCCTTTCCCATTCCCGTTCAGCATCGCCTTGACTGCATCGGCCAGCAAGCCGTCCAGCCTGATGCAGGAGGTCGTATGATCGATGCTGTCGGTGCTCCAGAGCGCCTGGATGCCGGCCTCTCGAATCACGCGCTCGGCATCGCCGCAAAACAGCGCATGGGTCACGACCGCATGAATCTCGCCTGCGCCTTTGGCCTTTAACAATTCGGCGGCCTTGGCCAGCGTGCGTCCGGTGCTGGCCATGTCGTCGACGATCACGACCGGTTGGTGACGGTAATCGGCATCCGGCAGCGTCAGCGTGACCTGGGTGTCGCCGAGCCTGACTTTTTCAGCGACCTGAAATGAAAAGCCTGTCATCTCGGCAAGCGTCGCCACCCATTGCCTCGATTCGCTGTCCGGACCGAGCAACAGCGCGGTATCGAGCTGCTGTTTGAGAAAATCCGCGATCGCGGCCGTGGCGTTCAGGCTGATCGCATGATCGAGCGGTATCGCCTGTTGCAGCCGGTCGATCCGGTGCAGGTGCGGATCGACCGTGATCACAGCGTCGAATAGGTCGGCCAGCAACCGACCGATGTGACGCTGGCTGACCGCGACGCCCGACCGGTTCGCAAAGTCCTGGCGCATGTAGCAGAGATAAGGCGCGATCAGCGTCAAACGCTTTGCGCCGAGTTCCCTTGCGGTTCTGGCAGAGAGCCATAATTCGATCAGCTTGTCGTTCGGCTGGTTCAGGCTGCGGCAAATCAGCACATGCTCGGGCAAATCGGGGGGCAGGGCGATGAAACTTTCGCCGTCCGGAAAATGATGCACCTCGACTACGGCCAGCGGCAGTCCGAGACGCTTTGCCAGGCGTCGCGCCTGCGGCAGATAATCGGAAAAGGCCAGAATCAGCATCGTTCTAAAAGGCCATCAGCGGCTTGAGTAAGTCGACACTATCGCCCAAGGTGTAGCCGTCGTTTTGGGCGGCCAGATCCTTAGCGAAGGTGAAGTCGGCCGGAAACTCGGCATGAATGCGGTACAATACATCGCCTTTTTTGACCGGGCTGCCCAATTTTTTGAGCAGATCGACGCCGGCCCGTTTCATCATCGGCGCGCCGGCCATCCGGGCGATTTTGGCCATCTGCAGATTGTCGATTTCGGTCACGATGCCGTCGTTTTGCGCAACCACCTCATGACAAAGCGAGCCCGGCGTCAAATCGATCGGTTTCGAACCCTGAGCCTGGATAATCTCGTTCATTTTCGCACAGGCCCGGCCCGATTCGAGAATATCGCGCGCAATCGCATAGCCCTGACCGCCGCGCACGTCGGGGTCGAATTCGATGATGCGGCCGGCCAAGTGCAAGGATTTTTGACGCAAATCCTCTGGTGCACCAGGATCGTTTTGCAGCACCAGCATCACATCGCGCGCTTCCAGCGCAGGGCCGATGCCGCGTCCGATCGGCTGGCGTCCGTCGGTGATCATCACTTCCAGATGCAGATTGAGCCGGTCGCCGACGAATTCGAACAGCTTGCGCAATGCGAGCGCCTGCCGCATTTGCCTAACTTTCGCGGAAGGACCGACAGGTATGTCGATCAAAAGATGCGTCGAGCCGGCCGCCAGCTTTTTGGACAAGATCGACGCAACCAATTGACTCTGCGAATCGATGCTTAACGGACGCTCAACCGCGATCAACATATCATCGACCGGCGCGAGCCGGGCCGTGCCGCCCCAGGCCAGACAGCCGCGTTCGCGGCGCACGATGTCATGCAATTGCTCGGGAGTCAGATTGACTTCGCATAACATTTCCATGGTATCCGAGGTGCCGGCCGGCGAGGTGATCGCCCGGCTCGACGTTTTCGGGATCAGCATGCCATGCGCGGCGACGATCGGCACGACCAGCATCGAGGTCCGGTTGCCGGGAATACCGCCGATGCAATGCTTGTCGGCCACCAGGGGTTCATCCCAGTCGATCCGGTCTCCGGATTGCAGCATCGCGCGGGTCAAATAGAGCAGCTCGTCGCGATCCAGACTGTTTTGGCCGGTCGCGACCAGAAAAGCGGCAATCTCCATTTTCGAATAGCGGCTTTCGACGATGTCATTGCATATGCTATTGAAGTCGGCCTGATCGAGCCTCTCACCATTGATCTTGCGGCGCACAGCATCCATCGATTTGGGCGGTTCGGCATGATTGACCGTGACCAGGCAGCCTTCTTCGCAGCTGAATTGCTCGAAAGCCTGTTCCGACAAGCCGAGCTCTCCGGGCTGCACGATCGAAGCATCATCGACCACATTCAGAACCGCCAGCACCTTGGTGCTGTCCAAACTGACCTGAATCTTCGACAGCGCCTGAAAACCCTCCGCGCGGTAAATGCCGCATTCGCGGTGCATATAGGCGACGTTTTCATGATAGGTATCGATCGCGGTTCGGCGAAGTTGCAGGGTGTCGGTACTCATGGCGGTTGTTATGGTTAGCGTTTGCCGATCATGCGATTAATCCGGCCTATTGTCAACTAGCCGGCTTTACAGGCAAGCCATGGAATGGCATAGTAAACCATTGGCCGGCAGACTCAATGGCGCCGAGGGCAGGGAACCACAAACCCGCTTCAGCCGAGAGTTTGCGGCAGACGGAGAATCACATCATCAATTATGAGCAAATGCAGTTGGGCGTTGAGCAGCCCGCAAATGGAAAACTATCACGACGCCGAATGGGGCGTGCCGGTGCATGACGACCGGTTGTTGTTTGAATTTCTGGTATTGGAAGGTGCGCAGGCCGGGTTGAGTTGGTCGACGGTTTTAAACAAGCGCGAAAATTATCGGCAGGCGTTCGATCATTTCGATCCCGAAACCGTGGCTCGCTACGACGAACAGAAGATTGAAGAACTACTGCAAAATCCGGGCATCATCCGCAACCGTTTGAAAGTTCAGGCCGCCGTGGCCAATGCCAAGGCTTTTCTGGCCGTGCAGGAAGCCTTCGGCAGCTTCGACGAGTATATCTGGCGTTTTGTCGACGGCGTGCCGGTAATCAATCATTGGCGGACGCTTGAGCAAATTCCGGTCTCGACGCGCGTGTCCGAAATCCTTAGCCGCGACCTGAAGAAGCGAGGCTTCAAGTTTGTCGGCAGCACGATCTGTTATGCGCACATGCAGGCGACCGGCATAGTCAACGATCACACGGTCGATTGTTTCCGGCATGCCGAAATCATCAATCAATATCCATTGCCAGAAGAAGAGGAGTAAATCGCCATGCGTTTTTTACATACGATGATTAGGGTTCGCGATCTGGACGAGTCGCTCGATTTTTTCTGCAACAAACTGGGACTGATCGAAGGCAGAAGGATGGACAGCGAGGTCGGCCGCTTCACGCTGGTTTATCTGCACGCGCCCAAAGACGCCAACCAATCCAAAGAAATGCAGTCCCCGGAAATCGAACTGACCTTCAACTGGGACCCTGAAGACTATACCGGCGGCCGCAACTTCGGTCATCTGGCGTTTGAAGTCGACAACATTTACGAAACCTGCCAAAAGCTGATGGATGCCGGCATCTTGATCAACCGACCGCCGCGCGACGGCCACATGGCGTTCATCCGTTCGCCGGATCAGATTTCTATCGAATTATTACAGAAAGACGGCCCGTTGCGGCCCCAGGAACCATGGCTTTCTATGGCGAATAGCGGAAGTTGGTAAAACCAGCAGGTCTTTTTATACTTCTCTTGCACATGCTGAAATGGCAATATCAACCCGGCAGACGTGGAAATAGGGGTAGACCCAACAGTTGCGTCACTAGCCGCCATTTCGCTGAGTTTGTCTTACAATTCATTGGGTTATTAATCTATAATTTGTTGGCAATTTGCTATAAAGGAAGTCTTGCAGTCATATCCAAGTCAAATCGTCCATACGGATTAACGTGCTCCCAAATCAGTGGCGTTAAGGCCGCATAGTCCCGCAGCGTCATTCGACCCTGCCAATGCGGTTGGGCCAGTATTTTTTGAATCATCAGCGTATTGATGTACACCATGCAGTTTTGAATGAGATGTAACGACAACATACTGATTTCATGATCTTCTTTGCGGTTGCTCGACATTTCTCCGCGCCGCGCGAAGAATATAAAGTCTGTTGCGCCATTCCACTGCTCGATAACATTCAATCCGGCATTAATTTCCCGGCGCAGCTCTTCCGAATGCAGGTAGCGACAAAGAAAAATAGTTTTGATCGCTTTGCCCAATTCAGCCAGCGCCTTGTGGGTTGGATGCTGGATATTTTTCTTGGTAAATCGTCTTAATATGGCTTCGGTCTCCGCCGTAGCCAGGCGCAGCGCTGTGGTGTATTTAACGATTTGGTCATACTGCCGCCGGATTTCTTCCCAATTGATAGGCTTGGTCAGAATCAGTTGCAGATTTTCATAGGCGTTGGGCATGCCAACTTCCGGCCGGGACAGTTTCTGCGCGTAGATATTTTTTAACCGTGGCATCAGCTGGAATCCCAGTAAACGGCAAAATGCAAAAGCAATGGTGCTTTGGCCATGGGAGTCCACGTATTGACGATCGATCTCCATTTCCGCGCAGTGGTGGATGACACCCTCAATCATCGACGCCACCTCGGATGATGAGGGCGATTTCAATTGTGAGTGTATACAAAGCGAATTGCGCTCGACATGCCAATAAATCATCACGCCGCGACCGCCATAGCGTACATGCCACTGCGTGGTGAGGTTTTGATCCCAGGCGCCAAAATGCTTGGAGTCCGAAGCGCAAGTCGTGGTACCGCTTCCCCATATGGCCGGATCACGGGCATGCAGTGTGCCATTGGTTATCATCGCTATGGCGCTACGCAGGCTGTCGACATTAAGATAGCGGCGGCGCACATAGGCTAAATCTTTGGCCGAGGTTCCCGAGCCCAGGCTGGCCATGCGTTGTAGTCCGGCATTAGTACCGAAGCCATGTACGCAAAGCAGCAAGCGCCGCTGTAAAAGCGCCCGATCCATTGATTCATAGGATGTTGGACTTTTCAATACATCGGTAAAGCCCAAGCGTAAATCGGCCTCTTTCACCATATCAAGCAAATTGGTCATCGGCCACATGGCATTGAGCTCGGCTTTGAGCGCCGTTAATGTCGGCGGGTCAGAAATCGCCTCCAGTGGCGATAAGGTAATCCAGCCGCCGTTTTTGGAACTGAGGTTGACATACGGGTTCTTTATTATCCCCGTATTAAGGGTGTCCAGCGCTTCGCTCATTTCCGCTTGCAAATCGGCGATAAATTGATCCACATCCTGCGGTAAGTCTAGCGCCGCATAATACTCCTCCCGGTTCTGCTCAAAATCCTGCGGCAAATCCTCATCCGGGTTACGGTAACGGTTGGCACCGACAACCCAAATTTCCTTACAACGGAGTCGTTCGCGCAAAGCCTCTAACACTGCGATTTCGTACGTGACGCGGTTGACTCTGTTTCTGTCCTTGGCATCCTTCTCCACAACGGCATCACGCCACAGCTCGCTGACAACGCCATTAAGGGGAACATTGGCATCCGGAGGATAAATGTGAACTTTGCTGTCAGCGTACTGCTTAACCAAATCCAGCGCATCCATCACCGGTTGATGGTGTTTGTTGTTCGAGCGAAATGCCAGCGCTTGAAGCATTTTTGGCACCATGCGGCGATAGTGGCCTTTATAAGAATTGCGTATCACGGTACGCAATGTCAGGCGATAAGCTGGGCCGGTGGCTTTCCATTCTTTCACTAAATCGCGCAACTTTTGTTCACCTACTACCGGGAAAACCACGTCTCGAACGACGCCGTCAGGATTGGACAATGAAGCGTCCGCCATCTCAAACAGCAAATTTTGCTTGCCGGATACGCGTTTGAGATCATCCAGTAATTCCTTTTCGACTTTGCGCTCGGCACGGGCGCCGATCTGGTGAATGGTCTCAATCAGCGTATCGACTAAATCATCGGTAAGGCTGCGGCCGCGAAGATAAACGAAAGCGGCCAGCCAGGTCATGCGTGTGGCTTCAGCAAGACGCCGCAATTCATGCGGTTCTTGGACCGCTACGCGGCGACGATAGCGTTCAATCTCGCGGGTGGCAACGTTGACGAACAAATCTTCGGGTAGATCGATTTGCCGAATTAAAGTCAGCTTATCCAATTCTTCCTGCATGCTTGCAAGACTGGGGCGGCCAGGATTGCTACAAAGTTTTAACAGCACTGCCGGCACGAAATTGGACTTTTGAATTGAATCAGATTCGGTTATATCGCTATCACTGCTGGGTTTTAACAAGCTATCGAGCTTTGCGCGTGTTGTTTCGGATAACTTTGCAAAGATTTCGGCACAGAACCGTTCTTCATAGGCACGTAAGGCAGCCTTCGCAATCCTTTCGGCACGTTCCGGCGTGGGCGGTTCGATACGAAGCGCTTTGCAATGAGCCAGTAGTCGTTCCAGCATGGCATCAAGTTCGCCTCCGGCATTTGGCGCTACATGCGCCTGTAGCCATTCCTCAAGCATGTCAGCGTCGGCAACCGTCGCCTCCCGAAAACCAAAGCGTGCGCGTATCTCGGTTCTTAATCGTTCTGAGGTTCGGTCCGAGATTTGAAACACGCTACCTGCGTCTACCTCGGGCCAGCTAAGTTGTTTACACAAGATAATGATCAGCTGTTCATCGACTTCGGCTGTATTCCGCGGGAATTTGCCATATTCACGAAAATGGACCAGAAAATAGGCATAGGCCAAGCGATTGGCTCGGCGCTTCGTCAATACCAGCGCGTATTCCTCGGTCGTCAAAGCCCATCTGTCACCCATTGCGTTACGGTTTCGGATACGAAGCGGGCCAGCCAACCCTGACCAACGTTTCAATCAATGTAGTGCGTTTGACGCCAAAGTTGCGACACGCAGCCGCCTTGGACATGCCGCCATTCAGTGCGGCAATAATCGCGTCCAGTTTTTCGCCGGTAATGGCTTGCGGACGCCCGCCTATTCGTCCACGCCGCCTGGCGGCAGATAAACCCGCTACCACACGCTCTTGAATCAAGGCCCGTTCGTACTGAGCCAATGCGCCGAATACATGAAACAGAAGTTCGCCGGATGGGGTGGTGGTATCCATGCCCTCGGTTAGAGACCGGAAGGCGACTTGTTTATGCTTAAGGGTGTTTACGATTTCCAACAGATGCGACAACGACCGGCCAAGCCGATCCAGTTTCCATACCACAAGCACGTCGCCGGGATGAACAAATTCAAGCACCTTTGCCAGACCGGTTCGGTCATCCTTGGCGCCGGAAGCATGGTCTTCAAACAAGTGCCGGGAATCAACTCCGGCGGCAAGCAGGGCATCACGTTGTAAATCGGTGCTTTGCCGATCGGATTCCGATGAAACACGCATGTAGCCTACCAACATAACCGAAAAACCTATCAAATTTGGTTTCCGTATAGTACTCCATTCCGACAGGGTTTTTCGAGTATTTTTAGGGCTTGTTCAAACAGTAATTTTTAGATTGGCTATACACTGTCGGAAAACAGATGTTTTACGACAGTGTATAGCCACTCAGTGATGCTGTGCAAACATGCGAAGCGCCTACATACGGATGGGCCGCACTTCGATGATGTAAATTGGGCGACAGTTGCTCAATTCCGCAGAAGCCAGCGCTGCAATTGAATGCACAGCCACGCCGCCGCGATACCGAGCAACCAGCGTCCGCCCAATTCGCAAAACACCATCCAGTCCACGAACCAGGGTACCGGGCGCGGATTGATGCCCGACTCGGCGAGGTTCTGAAAGGCGATTTCCAATTTGCCCAGTAGCTGAGCGGGTAAAGTGGCCACGATCACCAGAACTGCCGTCGACAAGCCCAAACCAATCAACAATAACCGTTGCCGCCAGTGCTGTACCGGCCAAACCAGCAAAATCGAACCTTCGATGACCAAGGGTACAAAGCTGTGCAACAAATGGGCTGATGACTTCAATTCGGTCGGTGGCGGGATGAAATGACTGGCGTTTAGGTAAATTGGCCGCAACGCCAAAACCGATAATTCAATCGAATAGTCCAGTTGAGATTGCGCCGATTTCACCAGCTTCAAGCCTGGAGACAAGTCCGGAGACATTGAGATCATGACGGCCTTCAGCAACGGAAACAGTTCTGTTATCAAGTTTTCCCCGAAAAACACGACCAATCCAGATAACACCAGCCAGACCAGCAAGCTTTTCAGGGTTAGGGAAAGCAACTCACGCCGGTTCATGAATTGAAGGCTCCGAACCGAACGCCCACCAGGCAAAATAACAGCATCCCAGTACGACCATCAAAGTCGGCGCCACATAAGTGTGAATCAGCTGAAACCAGCCGGGATAATAGGCGATGACAAAATACAGCACGCAAATGCGCAACAGATTGAGGGCATAGATCAAGCCGATGCCGAGCAGTAAGCCCAACAATTTACGTTCCCATCCGGACGGAAAAACCAGCACGGCGGATACCACTAAAAACAACACCCCGGCGCCGTCACAGCCACGCACGATTTCCAAGTCGGCCTTGGCGGAAAGCAGATGGTTTTGCTTAGGCCAAACCTGTTCCAACGGTGCCAGCCAGTTGACCAGATCGGCACAAATTGCTACCACGCCGTGGTAGTAGATGACATTGGCAAAGAGGTCGACCGGAATCTTGAAGTACGCATAATCGAGCAGCGCGTAGCAGGCTACGAATAGTATGAATTGCAACCATTCATGTCGGCCATATAGGCGACTAGCCTCAGAAAGGAGGTTGTGTGAAAACAATTGGGTTACCTTCCATATCGTGTTCAAGACGTCCAGGCTTTTGGTGGTCTCGATGCTGGCATCCTATAAGCCTTATCGCGTTATTTCAGAAATTCAAACTTCTTTTAGTTCTAATACGAAGGAGGCGGCTACGCCAACCTGCTAAACGTTTTTTATGTCCTATATCCGTCATCTCTATTTTGCGAAAACCAATCGCATCAATTAGATTTTTAAGGCAGGTTGGTATCAGGAGATTTAGATTGTCGCGTCTGCTCGAAATCGTCTCTTATTTTCCAAGACATAGACAGAAAAACATGCTCATTTATGAATCCAAATGGGAGGTCCTGCCAGTCACGGTAACTCTGTTTATCGAAAATTTCGAATAATTTAGGTAACAATCCCACCGCGGCATCGACTTCGGAGTCGAAAAATTTGCGCCAATCTTTGAGATACTTAATTGCATTGAGCGGTGACAAGATGACTGTCGGTAGAATACCAAAAAACCCAAAGCCAGAAGAAGCATCTCCACTACTATTTTTTCTGCAAAGAAATAGCCAAACGGGGGCGCAAGCTAGGTTGGCATATTCTCGTTGAATTTGTTTTTGAGACATATCTTCACATTGCTCTGGAAGAGCGGAAAACTCAATACGAAAGAATGGCCCCTTCGGAACAAATCTTATTTCTACCGTGGGCCATTCCAATCCTTCTCTTTTCTGTAATGGAAGAACATTAGCCCCTACCTGAAAATCCAGATACCATAAAAACCCGTGTCGTTCAAACTCCGGCACGATGCGTTCGAGCACTTGATTCACCAAATATTGTGTCTTTTTCGGCATACGTTTACGCCAGCCCATGAAACGTTTCTTGTGATTCATATCAGTTACTCTTACTTTGCGTAGACCGATTGCATCATATTGGTATTGGATTTATTTGGGTAAAGAACAAAACCGCCATTGGCACTACCCGCCGCAAAACTGCTGCCGAAAATCCCGGATACAATCGGATAGGTCCAACTTTGCAATTCGAATAACCCTTGACTCCCCCAAAAATCCGCTGCAGCGGTCTGTGCGCCACGATTTAATCCTGCGGTACCGAATTTAGCCTCTATAAAAATACCGCTATTTGTTCGAAAGTCGAAGGTCGATTCAATTCCATTGCGCCCATAAAAGCCGTTTCCCACTTGACTTTGAGGAAGTCCTTTTCCTGACCCAACCAAATCAAGCCAAGTCATCCCTTCGCCAATCGCTCCCTTAATCTGATTGGCGCTATATGTACCTACTAAATTGGGTAATGCCGTTTTAAACGCGTAGGGCACGACTTGACTGGCAATTTTTCCACCAAGCGCGCTTAATGCAGCATCGACTCCAACGCTCCATAAATTTGTAGTCTGCCCTTGAACCCAATTGATTCCTTGCGTGGTAGCCGCACTTACTCCGCCCGCTGTTGCGCCGGCGCAAACAGGACCGCAAGTCACCGCTGCCGCACCACCAGCGCCACCTCCAACAAATGCTCCGGCGTAATCAGCAAAAGAACTAATCTGACCTCTAGTCAAATCAATACCTCCTTGCACAATCACTCCACCAACAGCGCCAACAATTGTGCCGCCCACTTGCAGCGCGGCATTTCCACTCGGATCATTAGCATTGATGGGATTGTTGTTGACATAGGCATAAAAATTTATGCCCGCCGCAAACCCCTTCGGGTCCTCCGAGATAAACCGCCCCGTTAGCGGATCATAATACCTTGCCCGGTAATAATAAAACCCGCTCTCGCTGTCCTGTTCCCGGCCGGTGTATTTCAGCTTATTGTTACTGCTTCCGGTTTGATTGATGGTGCCGAAAGCGCTGTAAGTTTGGGTGGCCAGGATATTGCCCTCGTGCCCGCTTTGCCCCAGCACCGACTGCAAGGCGTCGTGATGATAGGTGTAGTTGAGCAGTTTACCAGCGGCGTCTTTCTGGTAGCCGTTGACCACCTCGTCAATCACCGTGCCGCGCAGGTATTCGGCTTGCAAGACGTTGCTCTGGTCGTAGATCGCTTCCAGGTGTTCGCCTTGCAAATAGTAACGGCTGGTCGCGCCGCCGGCGGTTTTCTGGATGCGGTAGCCGGCTGGATCGTAGCGGTACTGGCTGGTGTTGATTTGCCTGACGCGGTTGTTGGCATCCCAGATCAATGTCTGGCTGCGGTTGCCGCTGATGTTGGTGAGGCTGCCGTTGTCGTCATAGCTGTAGCTTTCATACACCGTGCCGGTCGGACTGCCAGTGCGGATGTCTTTCAGCCGGTTGCCGGCGTCGACGTTGTAGTACTTCGTGCTGCCGTTTAGCGAATGGGACTTGCGGTTGCCGACCTTATCGTAACTGAAACTTTCGTCGTTGGCGCTGCCGGGGTAATCGGCGGTTTTGAGACGGTATTCCGGGTCGTAGCTGTAGATCGTAGTGCCGGTGACCTGGCCCAGGGCGTTGGTGTCCGTTTGGGTCAGAATATTGCCGATGCGGTCACGGGTATAGGCCG
>Ga0208269_100315_pt1 | contig 27396 bp, 21 predicted proteins | sample LakWasMe88_LOW11_2_FD_183912 | JGI IMG/M metagenome (GOLD analysis project Ga0208269, IMG submission 183912) | Freshwater sediment methanotrophic microbial communities from Lake Washington under simulated oxygen tension - Sediment Metagenome... | ecosystem: Environmental > Aquatic > Freshwater >...
ATGCTTGGCGGCCATAGCGGTTTGGAACCACCCCTTCCCATCTCGAACAGGGCCGTGAAACGAACCAGCGCCAATGATAGTATGCTCCTTGCATGCGAAAGTAGGTCACTGCCAAGCTATTTATACCAAAAACCCCATTACGCAAGTAGTGGGGTTTTTTTACGTCTGTATAAAGCGTAGCAGGCTTACAGCAGCAGGAAACCTGCAGCAGTACAGCGCTGTCACGCGTCGCCCCACCACCCTTTACAGTGTTTTAACAGTTGTAGTTCTTGGCATTGATTGTCGTGGACTCTATAGTGCGTGCTGCCGCGGATGCACGATATGTTTTGGTTGGTGTGCTATTTGCGCGTTAATACACGCCAACTGTAACTTTACCTATAGTTCTTAACTTTCTTCTTGTCATCTTTGCACTCAGCTTGGTTGTTAATAATTCTGTGCTAATATTCCAAGTGATTGAATTGTTTCTCTTAATTCTAAAAAACTTTACAAGTTTCTTTTGTTTTTTGTGCGGATTTAGCACTGATTGCAGGTTAGATCTTGTTTTGGATTGATACTGGATAATCAATGACTACTTCTAATGAATACCTCGACGCAGACAACGCTGTTTATAAGACATTGCTGGAGTCAACTAAGGCCATCCCCTGGAAGATAGACTGGGGCACGCTGCAGTTCTCTTACATAGGGCCGCAAATTGAGCAATTGTTAGGCTGGTCTCCATCTAGCTGGGTGACGGTAGAGGACTGGGCTTCCAGAATGCATCCTGAAGACCGGGCCTGGGTGGTTGACTACTGCGTGGCGCAGTCTAAATCCGGTACTGATCATGAGGCGGACTATCGTGCGCTGACAAAAGACGGCGAGTACGTTTGGATTCGTGACGTGGTACACGTGGTACGCAATGCTGATGGTGAGGTGGAAGCGCTGATTGGATTTATGTTTGATATTACGGAGCGTAAAAACACCGAGCAGAAGCTGATTGTGTTGCAAAAAGAGCTGGAAGAGCTCTCGTTCAAAGATGCGCTGACAGGCGTATATAATCGCCGCATGTTTGATTCTGTGATGGACGTCGAGTGGGCTAATGCCAAACGCAACCACCAGCCGCTTTCACTCCTGATGTTAGATATTGATTACTTTAAGCAATATAACGATTTCTATGGGCATATACATGGGGATGAGTGCTTAAAACGTGTGGCCAAGGAGTTAAGTAAAGTGGCTACAAGGTCACGAGACTTTTTTGCACGATTCGGCGGTGAGGAGTTCATCATTGTTTTGCCGGAGACCGATGAAAAAGCGGCCAAGATGATTGCTGAGCGGTGCCGTAGTTTGATTTTTAAGGCGCAGATCCAGCACGAGAAGTCTTTGGTGAGCCAGATGCTCACGGTGAGTATTGGTGTGAGTACTATTATTCCTACGCACAGCGACCAATCTATTGACTTTATTGCTGCGGTGGATAGACAGTTATATCAAGCCAAAGAAAAAGGTAGAAATCGTATTGCTTAACAATTTCTACCTTTATTTTATTGCTTGATATTATTACTAGTTATGCAGCAAACACGCGTACATTTCTAGGGTAGACATGTACGTGTTGCGCTGGCGTCAGCTTAAGCTCACGGAAACGCTCTTGTGTAAGCTCTGCTTCGATTAGCTCAGTATGATCATTACGCTCTAGCTCCACCTTTACCAGCGGGCCGACCGCATTCACGTAGCGTACAATCGCTTCAAAGCCGACACGGTCAGGTTTCTGAGCGTTATAAATTTCAATGTCATGCGGACGCACGAAAGCTAGCGCTGGCGTGTTCTGCGTGTCCTCATGAGCATCTAGTTTTAAATCTACACCAGCAACCTGTGCTGAACCCTGATGGATATGGCTATCGAACTGATTTACATTACCCAAGAATTGATAAACAAACGGTGATACCGGGTGGTCGTACACTTCTTGTGGAGTACCAATTTGTTCAATCTTGCCGCGATTAATCACAACTACGCGATCTGCAACCTCTAAGGCCTCTTCCTGATCATGCGTAACGAAGATGCTGGTGATGTGTAGCTCATCGTGTAAGCGGCGTAACCAGCGACGTAGTTCTTTACGCACTTTGGCATCCAATGCACCAAATGGCTCATCTAGCAGCAATACTTTAGGCTCTACTGCTAACGCGCGTGCCAAAGCAATACGTTGGCGTTGACCGCCTGAGAGCTGCGGTGGGTAACGATCAGCCAACCAATCTAGCTGTACTAATTCTAGTAGCTCATGTACACGACGCTTGATCTCGGCATCGGATGGGCGTGTATGTTTAGGACGTACCCGTAAACCAAATGCAACATTCTCAAATACAGTCATATGGCGGAATAATGCATAGTGCTGGAATACAAAACCAACTTCACGTTCTTGTACTTGGCGTTCGGTAGCATCGTTACCATGAAACAAGATATTGCCTGAGTCTGGTGTTTCTAGGCCGGCAATAATGCGCAGTAATGTAGTTTTGCCGCAACCGGATGGCCCCAATAGCGCAACAAGTTCACCGCTAGGGACATCTAAGCTTACATCGTTAAGTGCGCTAAATTGCCCAAAATTCTTTTTAATATTACGTATTTCTATACTCATAGTTGTATTCCAAAATAATGGTTGTGCGAGTGATAATGATTAACTTGAATGCTATGCCGACTCATGTTGTATTGCGTTTCTGGCGACTTGCCACTCAATAAAGGTTTTGAGTGCTAAGGTGACTAAGGCCAGCAATGCAAGCAGGGATGCCACGGCAAACGCTGCTGCGTAGTTATATTCGTTATATAAAATCTCTACGTGTAACGGTAAGGTGTTGGTCATGCCGCGAATGTGTCCAGACACCACAGATACCGCGCCAAACTCACCCATTGCCCGTGCGTTAGTCAGAATCACGCCATATAACAGGCCCCATTTCACATTAGGCAGCGTGATGCGCCATAAAATTTGCCAGCCAGATGCGCCTAGTACCAAACCGGCTTCTTCTTCATCTTTACCTTGCGCTTGCATCAGTGGAATCAGCTCTCTAGCCACAAATGGGAAGGTGACAAAGATGGTTGCTAGCACAATGCCAGGTATTGCGAAAATAACTTTGATATCGTTATCGACTAGTGCTGAGCCAAACCAGCCTTGTATGCCAAAAATCAGCACGTAAATCAAACCGGCAATCACCGGCGATACTGCAAATGGCAAGTCAATTAACGTGATCAGTATGCTCTTGCCTTTGAACTCAAATTTAGTGATTGCCCAAGCAGCAGAAACCCCAAACACCAAGTTGAGCGGTACGGCAATCAGCGCAGCGATAAACGTGAGTTTAATTGCCGACAAAGCATCAGGGTCCACTAGCGCCGTAATGTAAGTGTCAAAGCCTTTGCGTAAGGCCTCAGTAAATACTGCAGCCAATGGTACAAACAGAAACAGTGTTAAAAAAGTGAGTGCAATGGCGATTAATGAATAACGAATCCAAACCGGCTCTGAAGTGGCGCGGCTGCGCGCCACCTTGTTGCGGTAACTGCTATATTGTGTTGTGGCGGTAGTTGCTGACATAAATGTCCTAATCTAATTGTTATTAATATGATTCGATTTACTTTGCCGCTGTGCGATGGCGATTTGACCACCATTGCAAACCGTTAATGGCAAATAGCAGCAGGAATGAAATCACTAGCATGACCACAGCGACTGCCGTAGCACCTGCATAATCGTATTGCTCTAATTTGGTGATGATGATGAGCGGGGTGATCTCTGAAACCATAGGCATATTGCCCGCAATAAAGATCACAGAACCGTATTCACCAATCGCACGTGCAAAGGCTAAAGCAAAGCCGGTTAGCAGTGCTGGCCCAATGGCCGGGAAAATGATTTTTACAAAAGTCTGCCAGCGGTTAGCACCCAAGCTGGCAGCCGCTTCTTCGGTTTCAGCTTCCAAATCTTCTAACACCGGCTGCACAGTACGCACCACAAAAGGCAGGCCGATAAAAGTAAGTGCAACAATTACACCAATCGGCGTAAATGCAACCTTGACGCCAAGTGGCTCTAACCATGAGCCAATCCAGCCATTTGCTGAATAAACCGCGGTGAGGGCAATACCGGCTACCGCAGTTGGTAACGCAAAGGGTAAGTCGACGATGGCATCAATCAGTTTTTTGCCCGGAAACTTATAACGTACCAGCACCCATGCGGTGAGCAGGCCGAAGACAGCATTAATCAATGCACCAACCAGCGATGCACCAAAGGTTAGTTTGTACGATGCTACGACACGTGGCGCGGTGATCACTTCCCAAAACTCTGGCATGCTTAGTTCTGTGGTCTTGATAAAAGCCGCAGACAACGGGATGAGCACAATTAAGCTTAGGTAAAATATCGTAAAACCTAGTGATAGGTTAAAGCCCGGTAGTATGTTTTTTTGCTTGGCCATAGTTTTTGTCTGTGTTGTGAATGCGTGTTAATTTAACCGATAGTTAAATAACAATTAAATAATATTTAAGAATTACTATATATCTAATTGTTATTTATATGGCGGTGCAGATGAAGCAGAGCTTGATTAAGCAGCTTTGTGTAATGCAGATAGTTTGTTAAGTGCTGACGAAGGTTGTAAGGCTTTAGCGTGCACTGGTTTTGCCAAAAAGTAGCCTTGAACAAACAGTCCGCCAGACTCGATGGCGATATCCAGTTGAGCTTGTGTTTCAATCCCTGTGATAATGGTTTGGGCACCACTGTCATTAATTAAATTAATGAGGCCTGGCAATATTTTTTGCACACGATGGTTGCCTTCAGCTTGCTGAATAATGCCTAAATCCAGTTTGACGTAATCTGGTGATAGTTTCCACAAGCGATCGATATGCGATTTTTTGCCGCCAAAGCCATCAATCGAAATTTTATAGGCTCTGTCACGATAGTTGTCGATAGCTTCTGACAGTTGCTTGTCTTGCTCGATTTCACTTTCTTTAATTTCGATGACGACGCGGTGCGTTGGAACTGAGTTTGCATGCAAGATGCGCTCAAACACCTTGCCGTGCGTATTCACTGAAACCAGTAACTTGGGGTGTACATTGAGAAACAGCAGCCCATTTTCTGCATATATTTGTTTAAAGTTTAATACGTGCAGGGTTCTGGCTACACGATCAAACTGTACTAGCTTGCCGGTTTGCTCGGCATAGGTGAAGGCGAACTCTGGTGTGCTAGTCAGCTCGCCTCCAAGCGATGGTCGTAATAATGCTTCGTGACCAATTAAATCGCCTGCCTGTATGTCATAAATAGGTTGAAATGCAGTATTTAATTGAACGCCTAAGAACGTACTGTTAAATTCACCGGTTGATTGTTCAACTAAGCCGTAATCATCTAAATCTAAAAATAGTGATTCTTTAAGTTGCAATCTTAGTTGCTCAATCGGTGAAGCTGCGTTGGTTGGTACTGTCATTTTTGTATCCTTTATATCATTTAGTGCAGGCGAATTAATTGTTACTTTTGATAGATCTGATCAAAAGTACCGCCGTCAGAGAAGTGCGTTTTTTGTGCTTTTTGCCAACCGCCAAATGCATCATCAATTTTGATCAAGTTAACTTTTGGAAATTGACTTTCATATTTTTTGGCAACTGACTCTAACGTTGGACGGTAGTAATTCTTAGCTGCAATTTCTTGGCCTTCTTCAGTGTACAAGTAGTCCAAGTAAGCTTTGGCTACAGTTTCTGTACCGTGTTTCTTCGCAAATTTATCGACGACAGTCACTGGTGGCTCAGCCAGAATTGAGAGTGATGGCACAATGATTTCAAACTTGCCAACGCCTAATTCTTTTTGTGCTAAAAATGCTTCGTTTTCCCACGCAAGCAACACGTCACCAATGCCGCGCTCTACGAATGTAGTGGTTGAGCCACGTGCGCCAGTGTCCAGTACCGGTACGTTTTTCAGCAATTTACCAACGAACTCTTTGGTTTTCGCTTCGTCGCCGCTGAATTTTTTCTGTGCAAATGCCCATGCTGCTAAGTAGTTCCAGCGTGCGCCACCTGAAGTTTTAGGGTTAGGTGTAATCACTGAAATGCCTGGTTTTACCAAATCATCCCAATCTTTAATACCTTTAGGGTTGCCTTTACGCACTAATAGCACGATGGTTGAGGTGTAAGGCGAGCTGTTGTGCGATAAGCGTTTTTGCCAATCTTTAGGAATCAATTTGCCTTTTTCATGCAGCTGGTCCACGTCGTATGCGAGTGCAAGTGTTGCAACGTCTGCGTCCAAGCCATCAATAATCGCGCGTGCTTGTTTGCCTGAGCCGCCATGTGACGCTTTTACCGTCACTTTGTCACCAGTTTTGGCTAGCCAGTATTTGCTGAATGCAGCATTGAAGTCTTGGTAGAGTTCGCGCGTTGGGTCGTAAGAAACGTTGAGTAATGTGATGTCTTTGGCAGATGCCGTGATTGGCGCTGTAAAGCTAAGAGTTGCTGCTAGTACTGCAAGAGCGAGTAATGATTTTTTCATGGTTTACATCCTTATTAATGATTAAGTAATTTGTTTTAAGTATCTTCTATTGGTGAACAACAAGGCATTTTTATATCCTTTACTTCTTAAATCAGCCGCCTCTTTAACAAGGGCGGCTGATGTTTTAATTTAGATCAATCCCAACTGGCTCAATTCAAGCTTAGAACGCTACTTGGAAGCGAGCAAGCAATGCATTTTCACTTTGACGATCACGGATATTGGTACCAGCCGCGTTGACTGCAGTAATGCCAACACCTGCACCGCCATCAAATGATGTGTGTGAATAGTTCAGTTGCACTTTTGCATTTTGATTCAAGTACCAGTTCACACCAGCTGTCCATGATTTAGCAGACTTTGCACTTTCTGATAAGTTTGCATATGTACCTGTTGAAAATGAACCTGTGTTTTTGTTTTTAAAGGTATCGCTATCCAGATTGATTTCGCTGTAACGCGCTACTAACTCCCAAGCACCCCAGCCGCCTTTATCAATATCAAAGTTATTTTTTGGTTTTACACCTCTGAACGAAGCGTCCTCACCGGTCAATAAGTATGAAACAGCCACTTGCCATGCATCGTGGCTAAGTGTTTTACTAGTGTTTGCAGCAATTACACTCGGCGCATTGCTTGTCGTGTTAGTTAATAAGCTTACATCTTGATTTACTCTTGCGTACTCAGTAATTAAGCCTAATGGGCCATAGTAGTAACTAGCTTGTGGCGTAATACGGCTACGCTTGCCATCTGCAACAGATGCTGAGCCATAACGGAAGAATGTTTGTTGGCCATCTGTTAAATAGCTTGGTAAACCATTTCTAGTTGCATCAGCTGCTGAAGTGTTCGTGAAGTCCAGATTTCTCTCACCATCAATATTGGTATATGTACCTGCGATACCAAAGCCTAAGCCAGATAATGCGTTAGCATCATCTTTAAACGGCGTTGCGAAAAGTCGTGCTGTTACTTCTTTTGAACCGTCAAACTCGTTACCAGTGGTAGCGTTGCCACCATCTACTACACCATTATTAACACCAACTGCGTAGCTAAGTTTGTCGCCCAATACATCACCGTAAACTGAAACACCGACATCACGGTTTGGCAAAATAGCGTTAGTTACGTAACTACGCTCAACGAATTTAATATCACTACCACCTTGTAAGCGCTCTAGGCCGACAAACGGTTTATATTTACCCGCACGAATTTTAAAAGCTGGGTCTAATCTTGCGTCAATGTATGCATCTACTGCAGAAGCACTGCCACCAGCGAACTCAGGCGTGAAGCGGAAATCATATTTGCCAAATAATGTACCTTGGATTGTTGGGCGAATACGACGTAATAGCGCTGTATCGTTTGCGTCATGGAAGCCATTTGCATCTAAAGTCCCCGCGCGAGTGTTGCTTCTGTTACGTACATCATTGGCGCCATCTTGGTATGAGCGGTAATCCGCTTGTAGCAAGCCACTAAATTTAATTGAGTTTTTACCATCTGCTGACTCTAGGCCAAATCCATTAGCACTCGCTTTTACAACAGGGGTTTCTTTTTTAGCTGCTACGGCAGCCTCTTCATTGATTTCATCTTTGCGTTCAATGACTTTTACTTTTTGGCTAAGCTCTTGAACTAAAGCTCGTAGCTCCTCAAGCTCATTGCTATCATTTGCGTTAGCAATGGCTGGTGATGATAAGATGCCTGCTGATAATAGTGCGACGGCAAATTTTGAATATTGGAATTGCATACTAAATCTCCTGAGTCAAACTTCCAGTTAACTGGTCAGCTAATCTAAATTAATGGTTTTAATTAATAGTTTTATTGCCTGCTGGTGCAGTTACGAAAGTTTGCTAATGTTTCCTGAGACTGAAGTGTGGTTAAATCTTAATCTCTCGCGCTTTTCGATAAATGTCACACGCCCTCCGTGTACGGTGATCTCTATCGATCCAAATCCAGTACCGCTACTGAGCTCTTGCACTACACGTAAAATTTCTTGTGTAACAGTTTTGGTTGTCTGGTTGCTTGGCATCTGCGCTATAACTACTTAATAAGTAAGAAAGTACGCACTATAAATAAACCAGTTAATAATTAAAAATAATTAATTGTCATAAATTTATAACTAAAAAGAATATAAGAGGGTAATTCATATAAAAAGCACAAAAAGCGCACTTTATTAACTGTAGTGTTTCCAATTCATTGAATTGATTGGTATAATGCGGATGAATTTTTTGATGGGCTTTGTGCCCATTTTTTGTTTCTGCAATCTGCGCATGCGTGAGGTATGCGTTCAGTTTGTGCAGTGAAAGTGAAGGGTCGATTTATGCAGGATTTGCAAACGTTAATAGAAAAGTCAGTAAGCCAGCTAGGCTATGAGCTTGTTGATCTAGAGATTTCTAATCGAGGCAAATTGTTGCGTGTGTTTATTGATAAGCAAAATCCTGCTGATAGTAAAGACAGCGTGAATATTGATGATTGCGTATTGGTAAGTAATCAATTAGGTAATTTGCTGGCGGTTGAGCATGAGATTGATTATGACCGTCTGGAAGTGTCGTCTCCAGGTATAGATCGCGTATTGAAAAAAGAGTCAGACTACTTAAGGTTTGTGGGCGAGCGTGTGTCTATCAAGCTACGCGTTGGTATCAAAGATGAAGGCCCTAACGCAACAGAAACAACCTTGCCGAGAAAGACCTTTTTAGGGTTGATTAAAGGCGTTGAAGATGGGCATTTGATGCTGGATTTTGAAGGCATCACCTACAAAATGGCGCTCAGTAATATTGATAAAGCACGGTTAAACCCAGTGTTTTAAATGCAAGTGCGTATTGTAAGAATTTAATAAATAAGGCAGTTAACCTGCAATATATAGTCGGAGATTGAAAATGAGTCGTGAAATTTTACTGTTGGTAGATGCCTTGGCGCATGAAAAGAACGTTGATAAAAGCGTTATATTTACCGCGCTAGAGCTTGCTTTGGCTTCGGCTACAAAGAAAAAACATCACGATGACGCCGATGTGCGTGTTGCTATTGATCGTGAGTCTGGTGAGTACCAAACCTTTAGACGCTGGCAGTACGTGGACTATGACTTGTTGGAAAATTCGGCTTATCAAATCGATGAGGAAGATGATCGCTCTAAAGGTTTAACTATCGGCGATTATTATGAAGAACCGTTAGAGAACCTTGAGTTCGGCCGCATCGGTGCACAAGCTGCTAAACAAGTGATTTTGCAAAAAGTACGTGAAGCTGAGCGCGAGCAAATCTTGCAAGACTTCTTGGCTCGTGATGAGAAGCTGGTGACCGGTGTAATCAAGCGCATGGAAAAAGGTAATGCGATCATTGAAGTGGGTCGTATCGAGTCATTATTGCCACGTGAGCAAATGATTCCAAAAGAGAACTTGCGCGTGGGTGACCGTGTGCGTGCGTACTTGCTACGTATCGAGCGCAGTGGCCGTGGTCCTCAATTGATTTTGTCTAGAATTATCCCTGAGTTTTTGGTGCGCTTGTTCGAGTTGGAAGTGCCTGAGATTGAAGAAGGTTTGTTAGAGATTCGCTCTGCAGCCCGTGACCCTGGTTTGCGTTCAAAAATTGCGGTTAAGAGCAATGATCAGCGCCTAGACCCAGTGGGTACTTGTGTGGGTATGCGTGGTTCACGTGTGCAGGCAGTAACTGGCGAGTTGGCTGGTGAGCGTGTAGATATCGTGTTATGGAGCATGGAGCCAGCACAGTTTGTAATTAACGCAATGTCGCCAGCTGAAGTTTCTAGCATCGTGGTCGATGAAGATGCGCACAGCATGGACGTTGTGGTAGAAGAGGAGCAGTTAGCGTTGGCGATTGGCCGTAGCGGTCAAAACGTACGCTTGGCTTCAGAGTTGACTGGCTGGACATTGAACATCTTGACAGTTGACCAAGCTGCACAGAAAAACCAAGAAGAGTACGCTGGTGTTAGTCAATTGTTTATGGAAAAACTAGACGTTGATGAAGAAGTGGCTGAAATTCTAGTGCAAGAAGGCTTTAGCACTTTAGAAGAAATCGCTTATGTACCTTTGGCAGAAATGAACCAAATTGAAGCTTTTGATGAAGATACTGTAGAGGAGTTGCGTAAGCGTGCTCGTGCTGCATTATTGACAGAAGCGATTGCCAAAGAAGAAAAAGTGGAAGAGGCTGCTGAAGATTTGTTGACACTAGAAGGTATGGATGATGCGACAGCACACCAATTGGCGGCAAAAGGCATCTCAACGATGGATGATTTGGCTGAGTTAGCAATTGATGAGTTGGTAGAATTAACCAATATGGACGAAGAGCGCGCAAAAACACTAATCATGACAGCACGCGCGCCTTGGTTTAAGTAATATTCAAATGTAGCGCTTTATGGGCATCGGCCAATTCAGTTTGGCCGAACTAAAGCGTAGTAATAATGAGTGGTAACGCTAGGCAATAAAGCTTAGGAAGAAGAATACTGGAGCAACAAGATGGCACAAACAACCGTAGAACAATTTGCTGGCGAATTAAAGCTGCCGACGGCATTGTTATTAGAACAGCTTAAAAGTGCTGGCGTGCATAAAACAAGCGCAGAAGATGAGTTAAGTGAACATGATAAAGCGGCATTGCTAGATCATTTGCGTAAAGAGCACGGTACGCTTGCTCCTAAAAACAAAATTACCCTCACACGCAAATCCAGCACGGAAATTAAAAAAACCGATAACAGCGGTAAAGCACGCACGATTCAAGTAGAAGTGCGTAAAAAACGCGTGATTGAGCAGCGCGAAGACTCTGACCTGCCTGAAGAAGATACGGTTGAAGATGTAGCAGTTGAAACTTTGGTTGATGTGGTGGAAACTCCAGTTGAAGTGCCAGCACCTGTCGTTGAGGCGCCGGTTGCTCCTGTGGTTGAGCTTGAGCCAGTTGTGGTTGAAGTGCCGGTTGCTCCTGTGGCTGAACCTGAGCCAGAAGTTGCTGCGCCGGTAGTGGCGGAAGCGCCAGTAGAGCCAGTGGCTGAGCCTGAAAAAGTTGTGGTTAGACAACAAACCATTAGCCGTAAAGATTTGCTGGGTGCAGAAGAGATTGCACTGCGTGAGCAAGAGGCTAAGCGTCATGCTACGTTGTTAGCATTGCAAGCCGAAGATAAACGTAAAAAAGAAGAGCTGGCACAACGTCGTTTAGACGAAGAGGCTAGAAAGCTAGCAGAGGCTGAAGCAGCTAAAGTAAAAGCAGCTAAGCTTTCAGAAGGTACATTGCATAAGCCTGTAGCAAAAGAAGGTGCTGAAAAGCCTGGTGTAAAAGATGCGAAAAAAGGCAAAGGTAATAATAAAGAGTGGACCGATGCTGAGAACAAAAAACGTGGATTAAAAACACGTGGTGACGTGACTAGCGGTAAAGCTGGCTGGCGTGCGCCTAAAGGTAAGGGCGGCAATAAGCATCATGATGATGATCAACAGCATGCATTTACCGCACCAACCGAGCCGTTGGTGTATGAAGTATTAGTGCCGGAAACAATTACGGTGGCTGATTTGGCACACAAAATGTCAGTGAAATCAGGTGAAGTGATTAAAACGCTGATGGGCATGGGTATGATGGTAACCATCAACCAAGTATTGGACCAAGAAACGGCGATTATCATTGTGGAAGAAATGGGCCATAAAGCCCAAGCTGCAGCACCGAATGATCCTGATGCGTTTATCGAAGAAGCTGAACATGCTGAAGCGGTCATGGAAACACGTCCACCTGTTGTTACGGTGATGGGCCACGTAGACCACGGTAAAACCTCATTGCTGGATTACATCCGCCGTAGCCGTGTGGCAACGGGCGAGGCTGGTGGTATTACACAGCACATTGGTGCTTACCACGTAGAAACACCGCGCGGTATGGTGACATTCTTAGATACGCCGGGCCATGAAGCATTTACTGCGATGCGTGCGCGTGGTGCTAAAGCGACCGACATCGTGATTCTAGTTGTTTCAGCGGATGATGGCGTGATGCCACAAACCATTGAGGCGATTCACCATGCTAAGGCAGCGGGTGTGCCAATTGTTGTTGCAATCAATAAAATTGATAAGCCGGATGCAGATCCTGAGCGCGTAAAAATGGAGTTGGTGAGCCAAGAGGTTGTACCAGAAGACTTTGGTGGTGACGTTATGTTCCGTCCAGTTTCAGCGAAAACTGGCCAAGGCATTGATGACTTGCTAGAAGCTGTGCTGTTACAAGCTGAAGTGTTAGAGCTGCAAGCGCCTAAAAATACCCCAGCAAAAGGCTTGGTAATTGAAGGCCGCTTGGATAAAGGCCGCGGTTCAGTGGCAACTATTCTAGTGCAGTCAGGTACGTTGAAACGTGGCGACATGATTTTAGCTGGTACTACATTTGGTAAAGTACGTGCGATGTTGGACGAAACCGGTAAAGATATTCAAGAAGCTGGCCCATCTATGCCAGTGGAAATTCTAGGTTTGTCTGACGTGCCTAGCGCGGGTGAAGAAGTGATCGTATTGAATGACGAGCGCAAAGCACGTGAAATCGCATTGTTCCGTCAAGGTAAATACCGTGATGTGAAGCTTGCTAAACAGCAAGCGGCAAAACTGGAAAATATGTTCGAGCAAATGGAATCAGGCGAAGTGCAAACACTTGGTTTGATTATCAAATCAGACGTGCAGGGTTCATACGAAGCGCTGGCAACAAGCTTGCAAAAACTATCTACCAGCGAAGTGAAAGTGAATATTATTCACACCGGCGTAGGTGCAATCAGCGAGTCAGATGTGAACTTGGCTGCAGCCTCTAAAGCAGTGTTGATTGGTTTCAGTGTGCGTGCTGACTCAGGCGCACGTAAGTTGATTGATACTTTAGGTGTGGATGTACGTTACTACAATATTATTTATGAAGCAGTAGACGAAATCAAGGCGGCGCTTGGCGGCATGTTGGCACCAGAGCAAAAAGAGAGCATGATTGGTACTGTAGAAGTGCGTGAAGTATTCCGTATTTCTAAGATTGGTGCGATTGCTGGTTGCTACGTACAAGACGGTATGATTAAACGTAACTCTAAAGTACGTATCTTGCGTAATAACGTGATCGTACATACTGGCGAGTTGGATTCACTAAAACGCTTTAAAGATGATGTTAAAGAAGTTAAAAACAATTTCGAGTGCGGTTTGTCATTGAAGGGCTACAACGATATCGAAGTTGGTGATATCTTGGAAGTTTACGAGATGATTGAAGTAGCGCGTACGCTATAGGCGCTTACCCAGTGTTTGATGTATGGCTTGCGAGCAGTGATATGCAGCGGGTCATATATCAGCGCTTTTAGGATTAGAATGGCAAAAGATTTTTCACGTAGTCACCGTGTGGCTGAACAAATGCAGCGCGAAATCGCAGATTTGTTGATGTTTGAAATTAAAGATCCGCGTGTTGGCATGGTCACCGTAACCGCAGTTGAGGTAACGGGTGACATGGCGCATGCTAAGATTTTTTATAGTGCGGCAAAGCAAAGTGATAGCACACAGCAAGGCTTGGAAAAGTCTGCTGGTTTTTTGCGCACACAGCTTGCAAAACGCATGTTGCTGCGCACAGTGCCACAGTTGCACTTTGTGTATGATGCGTCCATCGATAACGGCATGATGATGTCTAAGTTGATTGATGAGGCAATCGCTTCAGATAAAACCAAACCTTAACTTCTTAGAGTTAACCTCCCTTTGCAATTCAAAAGAGTCAAAAAAAATATCAATGGTATTTTGTTATTAGATAAGCCTTTGGGTTTTTCTTCTAACCAAGCCTTGCAGCGGGTGAAGTGGCTGCTGCAGGCGGCCAAAGCCGGGCACACCGGCACGCTAGACCCATTGGCCACAGGTTTGTTGCCACTTTGTTTTGGCGAAGCTACCAAGTTTGCGCACTATCTTACCGACGCAGACAAAACTTATCACGCAACGATTAAATTAGGCATCACCACCACGACGGGCGATGCTGAAGGTGAGGTGCTGAAGCAAGCGCCTGTGCAGGTGAATGCGGCACAATTTAGTCAGGCGTGCCTGCAGTTCATCGGCGTCATTAATCAAACCCCTCCTATGTATTCAGCCTTAAAGCATGAAGGCAAAGCCTTGTATGAATATGCGCGTGAGGGCATAGAAATTGAGCGTAAGGTACGTACTGTTACTATCCACGCCATCAAGGTGCTTAGTTTTGCAGGGGATGTCGCAGAAATTGAAGTGTCTTGCAGTAAAGGTACCTATATTCGTACGCTCGCAGAGGATATTGGCGCAAGCCTAGGCTGTGGCGCGCATTTAATCGGCTTACGCAGAACCTATACCGCGGGCTATGACATTGCCCAAGCCATTACCTTGGCAGAGTTTGAAGCGCTGAGTGCAGATGAGCGCTTGGCAAAATTAGCCGCGCCAGATACAGCGGTGGATGACTTGCCGGCGCTAGTGCTGGATGCGGATAGCGCCTTTTATTTAATGCAAGGACAGGCCGTGTGGCAAAGTGGCCAGGTGCCAGCTGGTTTGTTGCGTCTGTATGATGAGCGCCATGTGTTTTTAGGTTTAGGCGAGCAGCAAAGTGACGGCAAGATTGCACCTAAACGCTTGATGCAGCAAGTAATATAGTTAGGCAGTTTGTTAAAATAACTTGTTAAGCAGCAAACTTGTCACTATAATGTGCGGTTCATGTAAATGAATGCAATTGTGGGTTGGCATCTAAATCAGATTCTGGGCTACTTTTGTATTGACGCAAAACCTCTAAATTTAGGAAAAAGTTATGGCAGTTACAGCACAAGATACCGCGAAAATCGTTGCAGAATATCAACGCGCACCAAATGATACGGCAAGCCCAGAAGTGCAAGTTGCACTTTTAACAAACCGCATCAGCTATCTAACAGAGCACTTCAAATCTAACAAAAAAGACAACCACTCACGTCGTGGTTTATTAGCTTTGGTTAGCCAACGTCGTAGCTTGTTAGACTACCTAAAACGTAAAGACTCTAGCCGTTATCAAACATTGATTCAACGTTTAGGTCTGCGTAAGTAACAGTTATAAAAGTGCTTAGCTTTTTGGCTTCACTTATATAATTGCTGTAAAAAGCCGATAGCATCAATATGCATCGGCTTTTTTTATTGTTAGATTGTTATTGGGTAGTGAATAACAGTCTGTTGAAAAAGGAAAATAAATGTTTAATAAAGTTACTAAAAGTATTCAATACGGTGCGCACACGCTAACCCTTGAAACCGGTGAAATCTCACGCCAGGCAGATGCTGCGGTGATGGTGAGCTACGGTGATACGGTGGTGTTGGTAGCTGTTACCAGCAAACGTGAAGTTAAAGCAGGTCAAGACTTCTTCCCGTTAACTGTAGATTACATGGAAAAAACCTATGCTGCGGGCAAAATCCCAGGTGGTTTTTTCAAGCGTGAAGGCCGTCCTTCAGAAAAAGAAACACTGACTAGTCGTTTGATCGACCGTCCATTACGTCCTCTGTTCCCAGAAGCGTTTTATAACGAAGTGCAAGTCGTGGCAACTGTGTTGTCATCAGATCCGGAAATCGATGCAGACATTCCTGCAATTATCGGTGCATCCGCAGCGATGTCATTGTCAGGTATTCCATACTACGGTCCACTAGGTGCGGCTCGCGTTGGTTATATCAATGACGAATACGTATTAAACCCGACTAAAGCACAATTGGAAGAAACCGAGCTTGATTTGGTCGTTGCGGCAACAGAAAGCGCTGTAATGATGGTTGAGTCAGAGGCTAAAGAGCTTTCAGAAGAAGTGATGTTAGGCGCGGTTGTTTATGGTCACGAGCAAATGCAAGCTGTGATTAAATTGATTAGCGAATTAACAGCAGAGGCTGGTAAAGATGCTTGGGACTGGGTTGCGCCAGAGCCAGATACTGCATTGATTGAAAAAGTAGCTGGCTTGGCTGCTGCTGATATTAATGCTGCATTCCAGATTAAAGCCAAAGGTGCGCGTTCAGCTAAGTTAGAAGAAATCACCAACCGTGTGTTGGCTGAGTTAGTAACTGAAGAAACTTCAACTTCAGAAGCGAATAAAATTAAAAATGAAATCTTTAATTTAGAAGCTAAAACTGTACGTAGCCAAATTTTAAATGGCGAGCCACGTATTGATGGCCGTGATACACGCACGGTGCGTCCTATCAGCATCCGTACCGGTGTATTGCCACGTACGCATGGTTCAGCACTGTTTACACGTGGTGAAACACAAGCGTTGGTTGTAGCGACTTTAGGTACAGGTCGTGATGAGCAAACCATTGATGCATTGCAAGGTGAATACAATGACCGCTTTATGCTGCATTACAACATGCCTCCGTACGCAACTGGTGAAACTGGCCGCGTAGGTACGCCAAAACGCCGCGAAATCGGTCATGGCCGTTTAGCAAAACGTGCTTTGGTGGCTGCATTGCCAGCTAAAGAAGATTTTGATTACACCATGCGTGTGGTTTCTGAGATTACAGAATCTAACGGCTCAAGCTCAATGGCCTCTGTATGCGGTGGCTGCTTAGCGTTAATGGATGCTGGTGTACCAATGAAAAACCATGTTGCGGGTATCGCAATGGGCTTGATCAAAGAAGGTAACCGTGTTGCTGTGTTGACTGACATCTTAGGTGATGAAGATCACTTGGGTGATATGGACTTTAAAGTAGCTGGTACAGAAGATGGTATCACTGCCTTGCAAATGGACATTAAAATCACCGGCATCACTGCACAAATCATGCAAGTGGCTTTAGCGCAGGCTAAAGAAGGTCGTGCACACATTCTTGGTATCATGAAGCAAGCTGTGAGCGGCGCAAATACAGAAATGTCACAATTTGCACCACGTATTATCACTATGAAGATTAATCCTGAGAAAATCCGTGATGTAATCGGTAAGGGTGGCGCAGTGATTCGTGCGTTAACTGAAGAAACTGGCACAACGATTGATATCGAAGATGACGGTACAGTGAAAATTGCATGCACAAGCTCAGAGCAAGGTGCTGAAGCGCAACGTCGCATTGCAGAAATCACTGCTGAAGTTGAAGTGGGTCAAACCTATGAAGGTACTGTAATCAAATTGCTTGATTTCGGTGCAATCGTTACTTTGATTCCAGGTAAAGATGGCTTGCTACATATTTCACAAATTGCACATCAACGTGTGAATGCAGTGGCTGACTTCTTGAAAGAAGGCGACGTAGTGAAGGTTAAAGTGGTTGAGGCTGATGAAAAGGGTCGTGTACGTCTAAGCATGAAAGCTTTGATTGATCCGCCAGTTGCAGAGGCTAAAGCTGAAACAGAAGCTGACGAGTAATACGGTAATCGTGTCACTTGCTAGATAACAAAAAGCCCGCAATTGCGGGCTTTTTGTTAATTTATTGTTTTAAATATTCATTCAAGTTTTTTAGTTAAGCTTAAATGAAAAAACGCTAAAGTTGGTACTGGCTTGGCGCTGGTTATTTAGCGACTTGGCGTTCTCTTAGTTCGTCTAATGTTTTGCAGTCGATACATAAAGTGGCTGTCGGGCGTGCTTCTAGGCGTTTTAAGCCAATCTCAATGCCGCAGCCTTCGCAGTAGCCGTACTCATCATGTTCGATGTTGCGTAAGGTTTCATCAATTTTCTTAATAAGCTTACGTTCGCGGTCGCGGTTGCGTAACTCTAGCGTCATGTCAGATTCTTGACTGGCTCTATCGTTTGGGTCGGCAAACATCGTCACTTCATCCTGCATGGTGTGCACGGTGCGATCAAGTTCTTCGCTTAACTCAGCTTTCCAGTCATTTAAAATAGAACGAAAATGTTCTAGTTGAGCTTTGCTCATGTATTCTTCATCAGGTTTCGGCTGATAAGGCGTGAATTGCTTACTAATTACATCTGCCATAATAATTACCCAAATACAAAAAATTAAAAATATTGAAAACTGAGCTAACAAAAATGTTAGCTCCTAAAATCAGCGCATGAGTGTACACTGATTAATGGTTTGATGCAAAAGCCTAATTGGTATGCATCTATCCAATTGATTTAATGTGATTAAATTGCGCTGCCTTGTTCACTGAGTTCTAATGAGAGCAATGTGTTCTCCATCAACGTTGCAACCGTCATTGGGCCAACGCCGCCCGGCACCGGTGTAATCCAGCCAGCACGCTCTTTTGCAACGTTGAAATCCACATCGCCGCAAATACGACCGTCTTCTAGGCGGTTGATACCGATATCAATCACAATGGCGCCTGGCTTAATCCATTCCCCTTTGATTAAGCCTGGTTTGCCAGCAGCAGCAACCACTAGGTCTGCGTGTGCAACCATCTTGGCTAGCTCTTTGGTGTGGCGGTGGCAGCTAGTCACTGTACAGCCGGCTAACAATAACTCTAAGCCCATCGGGCGGCCTACGTGGTTAGATACGCCTACAACAACAGCATCAAGCCCCATAAGGTTGATGCCTGAGGCTTCTAGCATTTTAATGACACCAAATGGTGTGCATGAGCGTAGCGTTGGCTGGCGCACGGCCAAGCGCCCAATATTGTATGGGTGGAACCCATCCACATCTTTGTTTGGGCTAATGCACTCAATGATGTGCTCTTCTTCGATTTGCGGTGGCAATGGTGATTGCACCAAAATGCCATCTATCGTGTTATCTTGGTTAAGCTGCGTGATTAAGGCAAGTAGTTCTTGTTCTGTCGTGGTGGCTGGCAAATTATAGGCAACGGAGCGAACGCCCACTTTCTCACAAGCTAAGCGTTTGTTGCGCACATAGATGGCGGAGGCCGGATCCTCGCCTAACAAGATAACCGCAAGACCTGGCGCTCGTTTGTTGGCTAACAGGCGTTGGTTGATTCTTTCTTTGATTGAGTCTAATAAATTGTCGGCAATTGCTTTGCCATTGATAATTTGAGCAGTCATTGGGTGTCAGAATCTAAAAATTCAATTAATTTGTAAAATAAAGCGCTATTTTAGCATATAGCGATTGACCTTAATCTTAGTTTTGGTTATATTACTGCCTCTTCGGCGTGTAGCGTAGCCTGGTAGCGCGCCTGCTTTGGGAGCAGGATGTCGGGAGTTCGAATCTCTCCACGCCGACCAAAATTTTTGGGTGTTAAAAGTAAGCTTTACTTTTAACACCCAAATTAAAAGTCAGCCCGAAAAGTTAGTGCTTTATGTTGTAGATGAATATAAAGCCTTGTAACCAAAATCTGCCCGTAGCTCAACCGGATAGAGCACCAGCCTTCTAAGCTGGGGGTTACAGGTTCGATTCCTGTCGGGCAGGCCATGTTTTAAAAAAGTCTCTATGGTGGCTGTAGCTCAGTTGGTAGAGTCCAGGATTGTGATTCCTGTTGTCGTGGGTTCGAGCCCCATCAGCCACCCCATATTTAATAAGCCCCGCTAACTGCGGGGCTTATTCTTTTCTGGCGCCCTTTTCCCCTAAGTAAAATTACTCTTGATTAACTTAATTCTAGTAAGATAGTATCAAGTACACACAAAAATATTTGTACTAAGCGTCTAATTGGATTTGTACTATCTGTTGTCATAACCAATCATTAAATTTAATGTGGGGTTCAGAAAATCATGCTAATTGAAGACATTGAGAATAAAGATCGCTTTCTGTTTATATTCGAATGGCTGATGGCCGTCATGTCGAGATATCTGTGCCAGATGCCGTTTGGTTTAGTTCATATTGATCATGGTGATAAAAACGAGCTTGGTGACGCTTATGGTGCAAAAGAGGCCGCTGAGCAGCTTGTCGCAATGACAAGTCATCTTAAAAAAGCTTTTAGAAGTACGGATTTGGTTGCTAGGATAGGAAGTGACTTTTGGATTGTTGTACCGTATACGCCAGCCACTGAAAAAATTCAGGATAAAGTACGAGGTATTATTCAGGACTCTGAGCATGAGGGGTTGAAAGCGGTGGCACAAAATGCGTCTATTTTTAGTTTTCCAACTGATGATGAGGAGTTAAATCGGAAGCTTACGGAGTTAAGTGGTGCTGAGTTCTTGGAGTATATAAAAACACACCGTGATACCTTGGCTAGCAAAATGTTGGCATTACATTAAGGTCAAAAAAACTGGTTTGTTGATTTAATTACCATTCTAAATGACGAACGTGTTTGGATGATGGTTTTAACCTCGATTTTGATTCATGTTACACGCTGGTGAAAGTGTTGATACATCAAACTATTCAGGCTATAGTTGCGTTGGTTATTGTTGTTATCTAATTTAGAAAAAAGGGTTTGTTAATGGCGGCACTACGTCCTGTATTGATGATTATTGATGATGACCCGCTAATCACAGATACCTTACATTTTGTGTTGAGTAAATATTTTGAAGTATGCGTGGCAGAGTCGTACACGCAATTGAAAAGTTTGCTACAGCAGTTAGATGCCCCTCCCGCTTTAGCTTTGGTTGACTTAGGTTTACCGCCCACGCCGCATACCCCAGAAGAAGGCTTTAAAGTCATTAGCGCGCTGCTGACACACTCTCCAACGATTAAAATTCATGTGCTTTCAGGCCAAAGTGATGACGTGAACGTGAAGCATGCGCTGACATTAGGGGCGGTGGATTTTATCGCCAAGCCTTGTGATGTAGAAAAGCTTAAAGACATGCTGCTGAATGCGCTCAAGGTGCAAGACGTTGAGCTGAATGAGATGCGTGTAGAGCAAGAGCATGGTGGCTTGCTTGGCAATAGCTTACCTATCCAAGCGCTGCGTATGCAGATTAGGCAGTTTGCAGATTCCCCATTCCCGGTGTTGATTGAGGGTGAGTCTGGCAGTGGTAAAGAGTTGGTGGCGAGTAGCTTCCATTTTGCAAGTCAGCGTTTGCTCTATCCTTATCTATCGGTTAACTGCGCTGCTGTTTCGCCATTGTTGGCAGAGTCTATCTTGTTTGGTCACGCAAAAGGCGCGTTTACGGGCGCAGTAGCGGCACATGCTGGTTATTTTGAAGATGCGGGTGAGGGCACTTTATTTTTAGACGAGATTGGTGAGTTGCCTTTAGAGCTGCAAGCCAAGCTGTTACGTGTGCTTGAAAATGGCGAGTATCAGCGCATTGGTGAAACACAAACACGTAAAAGCCGTGCGCGCATCGTGGCTGCCACTAACCGAGATTTAAGAGCTGAGGTGCGTGCCGGTAAGTTCAGGTCAGATTTATACCACCGTTTGAGTGTGTTCACAGTACATGTGCCGCCGCTACGTGAATTGACGGATGATAAGCATTTACTGCGCGATCATTTTATTGAGTTTTATACCAAGCAGATTGATAAAGCGCCATTTAAGCTAGACGCAAAAGCCGAGGTGCGTTGGCTGGATTATGACTTTCCTGGCAATGTGCGTGAGCTAAGAAATATCGTGATACGGTTAATTGCCAAATACTCCGGTAAGACCGTTAAAGAAAATGAGCTGATTGCCGAGTTTGATTTAAGTGAGCCGGCATCGAGCAATGATACGTTTAATTTTAACGATGATGCGAGCATGACCGCGCAAGCGCAAAAGCACTTGCAGCGCCAAGCGAATGTGAGCTTGGATGCGGTGCTTAAATCTTGGGAGCGTGCTTATATAGACGCGGCAATGAAAATGACGCATGGCAATTTAAGTCAGGCGGCTAAGTTGCTAAATGTGAATCGTACAACGCTGTATAGCCGCATGAACACACAAGAAGACTAATCTTCACCCAATCTTCAATAGGAAATCACTTGTATTATCCACACTTTGGTTTGCAGCAGCCCCCATTTAAGATTACTCCCAATACAGACTTTTTCTTTTCTGGAGGCAATCGGGGCGCAGTGCTTGATGCTTTGGTGTATGCCATTGGTAATGGCGAAGGCATTATCAAAGTAGTGGGCGAAGTGGGTAGTGGCAAAACCATGCTGTGCAGAATGCTGCAGACCATACTTCCCGAAAGAATCGAGAGTATTTACCTAGCAAACCCCAGCGTAGCGCCTGAAGATGTATTACATGCGATTGCGTTTGAGCTGCAACTGGAGCTACCTAAAGACGCTGATCGATTAAAGGTGATGCAGGCATTGCAGGCGCATCTGTTAAATCGCCATGCAGAAGGTCGCCAAGTCGTAATCTTTGTTGAAGAGGCGCAAGGCATGCCGTTGGCAACGCTGGAAGAGATTCGCCTGCTTTCTAACCTAGAAACCAAGCAAGACAAGCTGTTGCAGATAGTGCTGTTTGGTCAGCCCGAGCTGGATGAGAATTTAAATCAAGAGCAAATCCGCCAACTGCGTGAGCGCATCACGCACCGTTTTAATTTAGGCCCGCTGCAAACCAAGGATGTTGGTGAGTATCTGATTTTTAGATTGCGTGCGGCTGGCTATCATGGCCCCCATTTGTTTAGCGATGCCTCAATTAAAAAGCTGTCTCATGCGGCAAAGGGTTTGGTGAGGCGTGTGAATATCTTAGCGGATAAAGCCTTGTTGGCAGCATTTGCTGACAATGTCTATCAAGTAACGCCCAAGCATGTAAATGCCGCCATCCAAGATAGTGAGTTTGCAGAAAGCTTATATGGGCAGAAATTTAACCGTTATAAACAATTCGCCGTGTGGCTCCTGTGCTTGCTGGTGATTGTAAGCGGGGTGTTAGTTGCTACGATGATGTGGCAGCGCTCATCTACCTCGCAAGGTGGCGCAATAGTGGCAGCGCAACCAGCTCCGTCCGCTATGCCTAAGCAATCTACTGTTGAGCCGGTCATTGTTAAACCTAGCCCGCCTCCGGCAGTAAAGCAGTCTGCTGTTGCGGTTACTAATACGCAAATGAAGGTCAATGACTTCTCAGCGCTGACAAATTCGCCAGCGACATTGAGCAATGTTGCGGTGGTTAGTGATAAGTCTGGAGTGGAAAGTAAAGGCGCTGATGGCTTGGTGAGTCAGCGCTTGGGTGCGATGAATAAGTTATTGCAAAACGCAAAGCCAGAAACCGTATTGCTACAAATTAAATCGGTACCGAATGCTGCGTCGTCAGGTGGGCAGGTTGAAGATGCTCAGTTGGTGGCGGAGCTTGAGAGTTTAAGTCGGCAGGTGGAGGTGGATAACATCTACCTTTACCGCATGCGTAAGGCCGATGGTTTGTACACCGTGGTGTTGTATGGCGCTTACGCACAGCGTTCTGATGCTTTAGAGGCGCTCAAAAACCTGCCTGCTGACATTAAAAATAATCGCCCTTATTTAAGAACCTTAGCTGGTATTAGCAAAGATATTGCGCCGGTTAATTAAGTTTCTCTTGTGGTAGGTGCATAGTTGCAACCGCCTATTTTTTTGATTGCGCTTGTTTGGATGATGGTGTGGTGCCGGCATAGAGTTTAAATGCGCTCGATTTCGTTATAAAGTTTTGTGCCCCACCTCATTAACAACCTTGATTTTCTCCTGTAACTTGTTGTTGCTATTTGTATTTTCTTGCATTTTTTGCGGTATCATGGAAAATGATTAAAAAGTGTACAGATAAAGTTACAGAATGTAGGGGTAACCAAGCCGTGATAAAGAATAAAACAGTATCAACACTGCTATGCATGACCTTGGTTTTGGGGATGTCGGCGTGCTCACATCAATCCAAAGTGAAGCCATCAAAAGGACATATTGATGGCCAAAATACATCAGCGCCTTCCCTAACGTCAAAGCCAGCAGCGCCAGCGGCATCTTCTGCGGCTATTCCTAAGCCTGTCACTAACAGCCCATATTTACCACCACCTACACCTAAAGCAAAAGAGCCTGTTTATAGTATTGTTGTTTACGATACCCCGGTAAAAGAGGTGCTATTTGCAATAGCCAGAGACAGTAAGCTCAATATCGACATTCACCCTGCCATTCAAGGGCGTGTGACTTTAAATGCCGTAGACCAAACCTTGCCTGCGATTTTAGAGCGCTTATCTAAACAGGTAGATTTAACTTATAACGTTAAGGGTAAGGTGCTAACGATAACGCCAGACCAACCGGTTTTAAGAAGCTATAAGGTTGATTATTTAAATATGTCGCGCGATGCTACAGGTTTTATAGGCGCAGATGGCCAAATTTCCAGTACTAGTCAAAGCTCAGGTCAGAGTTCTGGAAGTAGTTCTACGAGTAGTACGTCTGGAACTGGTGCAAATAATAGCTCTCGCACCATGGTTAGAAGTGAGTCCAAGAATCATTTCTGGGATAGTTTAGAAAAAAATATTAGTGAGCTTTTGACGGAAACTGATAAAGAAATAATTATTAGTAGGGTTGAGGCCGATAAGCAGGCTGCAAATGCCATTTCACCGAAAGATGGCACAAGCAATGTCGGTAATGTTTCTTCAATTGGCAGTGATTCACAAAAGGCTGTGACTGAATATAAAACCTTATTTGCTGCAAACGTTATTTCAAATCGTGAAGCTGGTGTTATTAGCGTAAGAGGAACGAATAAGCAACATGAGAGAGTGCAGGAGTTTTTGGATAAGGTGATGAGCAGTGTGCGGCGTCAAGTGCTTATTGAGGCGACAATTGTAGAGGTTACGCTCAGCGATAAATATCAAGCCGGTGTAGATTGGAGTCGGATTGGAAATAATCCAAATAAAAACTCTGGATTTCAATTTCAGCAGTCTTTAGGGCCTGCGATAGATGTTGCAACTGGTACGGGGATTAGTGTTGGATATCTAAACCCATCAAGTGCTCTGGGCAATTTAGCAGCGTCAGTAACTTTATTAAACCAATTTGGTGATGCTAAAGTGCTTTCAAGTCCAAAGTTAATGGTTTTGAACAATCAGACAGCGGTGTTGAAGGTTGTTGATAACTTAGTGTATTTCACTGTGCAAGTTCAAAACAACTTGGTTGCTAATGCGGGTAGCTCAAATACGGTAACGACTATACCCAATATTGTTCCTGTAGGGGTAGTTATGAGTGTAACTCCTCAAATTGGTGAGTCTGATTTGGTTAGCGTTAACGTGAGGCCGACCGTGACAAGAAAAATTGGGGATGGTCAACAAGACCCTAATCCTCAGCTTTTTTATCCGCAAGGTTCACCAAACGCGGGTAAACAAATACCTAGTCTCATACCTGAGATTCAAGTTAGAGAAATGGAGTCGATATTGCGAATAAGTAGCGGGAATATTGCTGTCTTAGGTGGGTTGATGCAAGACGATATTCAGCGCAATTTAGACAAAGTCCCGGGCGTATCAAATGTCCCTGGCATCGGTGCAGTTTTTAAAGGTCATAATGACTTGAATAGGAAAACAGAATTAGTGATTTTTCTGCGACCTACAGTCATTACTAATGCTAGTTTGGAGAGTGATGAGCTAGCAAGCTATAAACAGTATCTGCCTTCGCAGCAGTTAGCCAATACATTAGATGCCGAGAGTGAAAGGTAATTAGCAAATGAGTTTGCTAATCAAGGCACTGGCGACAGCAGAAAAGGATAAGCAGAAGGCTGAAAAGGCCGGACGCACCGAGGCTTTGCCTTCTGATGCGTTGTCACTATCGCCGTTAGAGCTTGAATTGGATAACGCAACGGCTGTTGCAGGTTCTGATGAACAAGCTGTTAGTGGTCACGTGGAGCCTTTTACTTTAGCGCAAGATAATGGTGCCGCGTTCAATAATATGGATTTATCTCTGGCTGAAGAGGCTGGTTTGATTAGTGCTGATACCAAACCCAAAGATGCGCCCGCTAAACCTATTGCTCAGCCGACTAAAGCCGTCACTAAAGCAAAAAGTAAGGCCGATGCTTTTAATGAGGCGGCAATGGCAAGTGTTGCACAGGTAAAAGAGCAGGCCGCTGCACGGGATAGTCAAAAAGCAGCTGCCAGTGTATTTGTTGCGAATAATGCGGCTAAAACTGCGAGCTCACGCACCGCATTGCTTTTGCTAGGTGTGGCTGGGGCTTTAATGATTTTGTTGGGCTTGCAAGGATATAAATACATTAAGGCACTGGGCGTCAGTGAGGTGGTGGTTGTCACGCCAGCACCGCCGCCAGTAGCTAATGTGACTGCTGTAGGGAATGATGCCAGCCCAGAGCCTACGGGCGATGTTGCCGACACGCAGGGTGAGGTGGATGGCGCAATTGACCATACCAGTGCTACCGATGTGGTTGCAGCTGAGGCGCCTGATAGTAGTGTGGTGGTGAAGCAGCCCGCATTAGAAAAACATAAGCTAGCCGAGAAAAAACTAGATGAGCCAATGTCAGCGGGTGAGCCTGCAGCAGGGGACGCGGTATTCACGCATCAGTCAGTTTCGGTCGCAGCGCGCAAGCCAGCGAAAGTGGATGAGGCTGTACGGCGCGAGTCTCAGTCAACCGAGTCGAAAGAGCCGCTAAAGCTAGTAAGCAAGGCGCAGGCTGCGGGGGTTGACCCTACATTGCTGGCTGCGTATGAGGCATTTAACCGTGGCGATGATGTTTCCGCACAGCAGAAGTACCGCCAAGTACTGCAAAAGGATGTCAGGAATGTGGATGCGTTGCTGGGCATGGCGGCCATTGCTCAGCGCCAAGCCCGTAATATGGACGCGCTTGGGTGGTATCGTAAGGTAACGGAAATTGAGCCTAGAAATAGCATCGCTCAGTCGGCGATGGCGGATTTGGAGGCTAACACCGATGCAGTAGGGGCGGAGAGTAAGATTAAAAGCATGCTGGCACGCCAGCCGGAAGCGGCTAATTTACATGCGGCCTTAGGTAATTTGTATGCAGCGCAAAATCAGTGGGCTTCTGCACAGGCTGCTTATTTTAGTGCCAGCCAGTTTGCGCCGATCAGTGCAGATTACGCATTTAACTTGGCGATTAGTTTAGAGCATTTAGGTAAGCCTAAGTTAGCGCTAGTGCAATATCAGCGTGCGCTTGATTTATTGAATATGACGGGCGCCGCCAGTCCGGATCGGGCTCAGGTAGAAGCAAGAGTTCGTGCGTTGCAGTAATGAGGTTTCAGCATAATTATTCAAGATAGTCGTAGTGCCGATTAAGTAAACGAAAAAACAATAATGAACTTATATAAACAGGCTAAATTAAATGGCTGAACAGCGGCGTAAAATTCGCTTAGGCGAGTTGATGGTGCAGCAGGGCTTAATTAGCCAGGATCAGCT
>Ga0208269_100318_pt1 | contig 27093 bp, 24 predicted proteins | sample LakWasMe88_LOW11_2_FD_183912 | JGI IMG/M metagenome (GOLD analysis project Ga0208269, IMG submission 183912) | Freshwater sediment methanotrophic microbial communities from Lake Washington under simulated oxygen tension - Sediment Metagenome... | ecosystem: Environmental > Aquatic > Freshwater >...
CCAGTCCATGCCCGACGCCAGCCCGGTCAAATGGCACCTGGCGCACACCACCTGGTTTTTTGAAACCTTTGTGCTGGAGCCGAACGAGGCGGGTTTTCACCCCTTCCACCCGGCGTTTCGGGTGCTGTTCAACTCCTACTACAACGGCGTGGGCGCCAGGCACCCGCGGCCGCAGCGCGGCCTGCTGACCCGGCCAGCACTCGTCGAGGTGCTCGCCTACCGTGCCAACGTGGACGAGCGCATGCAGGCTTTGCTGGCGCAGCAAGGGAACAACGCAGCGCTACAGACCTTGGTGGAGTTGGGCCTGCAGCACGAGCAGCAGCACCAGGAATTGCTGCTGACGGATGTGCTGCACCTGCTCTCCTGCAATCCCATGGCCCCGGCCTACCGCGATGCACGCCCGCAGGCCGATGCACCGACGGTTGCGCCCGCGCTCGACTGGGTGGAATGCGCTGGCGGCCTGGTGGAGGTGGGCCCTACCGGCCCCGGTTTTTCCTTTGACAACGAACGGCCGCGCCACACCACCTACCTGGCGCCCTACGCGCTGGGCGAGCGGCTGGTGAACCAAGGCGAGTTTGCGGCCTTCATCGCCGATGGTGGGTACGCGAGGCCCGAGCTCTGGCTTGCCGAGGGCTGGGACTGGCTGGCGGCGCAGCACATCGCGCACCCCTTGTACTGGCGGGCGGCCGAGGATGGCGGCTGGAACCGGTTTGGCCTGCACGGCGAGCAGCCGCTCACGCCACACGCCCCGGTGGCGCATCTGTCGTACTTTGAAGCCGATGCCTATGCGCGCTGGGCCGGCGCCCGCCTGCCCACGGAGGCCGAGTGGGAAGCGGCCGCCGCGCCTGTCGCGCATCTGGCGCCTGCCTTGCTGGCCCATGCGGGCGCGCCTCGCTTTCGAATCGAACCACAAGCGGCAGCCGGCAACGGCCTGCGCGAGCTGTTTGGCGAAGTCTGGCAGTGGACGCAGTCGAGCTACGCGGCGTACCCAGGCTTTCGCGCTGCCGAAGGGGCAGTGGGCGAATACAACGGCAAGTTCATGGTCAACCAGTACGTGCTGCGCGGAAGTTCGTGCGCAACGCCGCCGGGGCATGCGCGGCTCTCTTACCGCAACTTCTTTCCCACCACCGCCCGCTGGCAGTTCAGCGGGCTGCGGCTGGCTCGGGATGTGTGAAATGCTATTGATTCAAGAGCTAGAAACGCTTTCTGGATAAGCGCTATAGGCACTTTTTTATCAAAATTCTTGTGGTGCCAGCACGACCCGGTTGCGCCCCGTCGCCTTGGCCTGGTACAGCGCCTGGTCGGCTGCGGCCACCAGGCTGTCGGGTGTTTTCTCGGATGACGCCACGACGGCGGCCACGCCGGCGCACAGTGTGACGCAGCCGCTCGGCGTGGTGGGGTGCGGCAGCGCCAGGGCTGCCAGGGCCTGCTGGATTTCCAGTGCCAATGCCTGCATCTGCGCCGCCGTGGCGCCAGGGGAGACGATGGCAAACTCCTCCCCGCCGTAGCGCGCCACCAGGTCGGTGCTGCGTGCCGCGCAATGCACCAGCACGCCCGCCACGCTGCGCAGGCAATCGTCGCCCGCCAGGTGGCCATAGTGGTCGTTGTAGGCCTTGAACCAGTCGATATCGATCATTGCCAGCGCCAGCGGTTTTCCGCTGCGCTGCGAGCGCGCCCATTCGCTGGCCAGTGCCTCGTCAAAACGGCGCCGGTTGGCGATGCCCGTCAGGCCATCGGTTCGGCTCAAGGCTTCGAGCCGGTGGTTGGCCGCTTCCAGGGCCATGGTGCGCTCGGTCACATGCGCTTCCAGGCGCTGTTCGTTGCTCTGCAGCGTCTCGATCAGGGCCTTCTGTGTGGCGAGCAGTTCGGCCTGCATGGCCGCTCGCTCGCGGCGCATCTGGTTGAAGCGGTCGGCCAGCGCCAATGCCAGCAGCAGCATTTCCAGCGCCGAGCCAAATTGCATGGCGTTCGCCGTGACAGCGTTGGTGGGCATGAGGCCCATGGCGCGCAAGCCATTGATGCCCGCGCCCAGGCCCAGCAGCGAGAAAGCACCCAGAAAGAAGTACGCGCTTCGCTGGCGCAGCCAGGCCGACCAGGTCGCCACCCCCAGCATGATCACCATGGCCAGCACGTACAGCACGGCGGCGGCTTTGATCAGCGTCTGGCCCGTGACCAGAAACAGCAGGGGGCTCAGGAAAAAGAATGCGACGAAGCCGCGCAGCCAGGGATCGAGCCGGGGCATCAGGCGGCGCGTTTCCACCATGCGCCGCAAAAACAGCATGCCGCCGGCAATTGCGAAGGAGTAGCCGAAGGAGGTGCACACGTCGGACCAAAGTGGCGATTCGAGCCGGAAGACCTCTTTGATCAGCCCGTTCTGCCCTGCAACTGCAAAGGCCATGGCGAGTGCAAAGCCGCAGTAGAGCAGGTACAGCCCGTCCTTGAGCCGCACGAACAGCAGCAGGTTGAACAGCACCATGGCGGCCGCCATGCCGAAATACCAGGCCTGCGCCGCGTAGTCGCTGCGCTCGTAGGTGTGAAACGCAGCGGGCTCCCACAGGCGTGCTGGCACGATAAAGGCCGTGGTCGAAGCCACCCGCAGGTACAGGGTCTGCTCGGCGTGCGGCGGCAGGAACACGCGGAAGACGAAGTTGCGGTTCGCGTAGCCGCGGCTGTCGAACGGGGCAGTGGTTCCGGTCTCTACAACGTGGTAAGCCCCGCCGTCCTGCGGCGCGTAGAAGTTCAGGTGGGAGAGGCGCGCATAGGCCACTTCAAGCAAGCGCTCCAGGGCCGCGTCGCTGGGGTTGGCCAGCCGCAGTCGCAGCCACCATGTAGACGGGGTGATGCCAAAGTTCAAGGCCTCACCGGCTTGGCCGCTGGAGAGGAAGCGGGCAGCCATTTCCGGGGAGCGCACCTGATCGAAGCGGAGCGTGCCGGAAGGGTCTTCCAGTACATCGAACCAAGGGGTCAGCGATGCCGGCGATGCAGCCGTGGCGTCCAGCGTTTTGGATGCTGCGGTATGGGCGCTGGTGCTGGCGAGCGCCGCGCAAGCCCCTGTCAGCGCCAGCGCGGATAGCAGCCAGCGCAGCGCGCAAAACGAGTGGAACAAGAAGCGCCGATGCATCGAGAACCAGACTGCGCTCAAGGCGCTGTGGGGGGTGGCATGCCCATCATCAAGGCCCGCATGTCACCATTTTCTGCAGCATACGCCGTCCGCAGTCTCTTGTGCAGTTGCTATTAAAAAGATAGCTATAAACCTATACTGAATAAGCCGTATAGGCCAAAAATAACGAATTTTTGGCCCTGTATTCGACTTAAACCTTGTCCAGCGCCTGCGCCAGGTCGGCCTGCAAGTCGTCGATATGCTCAATGCCCACCGACAGGCGCACCATGTTCTCGCTCACGCCGGCCTTGGCCATCTCGGCGGCGTCCAGCTGGCGGTGCGTGGTGGAGGCCGGGTGTGTGGCGAGCGACTTCGCATCGCCAATGTTCACCAGGCGTGTGAACAAATCGAGTGCGTCAAGGAAGCGCGCACCGGCGGCACGCGGATCGGCGTCGCTGCCCTTGAGCCCGAAGGACAGGATGCCCGAAGCCCGTCCGCCCATCTGGCGCTGGGCCAGTGCGTGGTCGGGATGGTCGGGGAGACCCGCGTAACGCACCCATTCCACCTTCGGGTGGTTTTGCAGGAACTTGGCCAGCGCCAGGCTGTTTTCGCAGGTGCGGTCCATGCGCAGCGGCAGGGTTTCGATGCCCTGCAGCGTGAGCCAGGCGTTGAACGGCGAGATGGCAGCGCCCATGTTGCGCAGCGGCACCACGCGCGCGCGGCCAATGTAGGCGGCGGCGCCCAAGGCTTCGGTGTAGACCACGCCGTGGTAGCTCACATCGGGCTCGTTCAGGCGCTTGAAACGCGCCTTGTGCTCGGCCCAAGGGAACTTGCCGCTGTCGACGATGATGCCGCCAATGCTGTTGCCGTGGCCGTTCATGTATTTGGTGAGCGCGTGCACCACGATGTCGGCGCCGTGCTCGATGGGGCGGCACAGGTAGGGGCTGGGCACGGTGTTGTCCACGATCAGCGGCACGCCGCCGTCGTGCGCCACCTTGGCCAGCGCGGCGATGTCGGTGACGTTGCCCAGCGGGTTGCCGATGGATTCGCAGAACACCGCCTTGGTGCGTGCGTCGATCAGCTTGGCAAAGCTGGCCGGATCGCTTGGGTCGGCAAAGCGCACTTCAATGCCCTGCTGTGGGAAGGTGTGGGCAAACAGGTTGTAGGTGCCGCCGTAGAGCGTGCTGGCCGAGACGATGTTGTCGCCGGTTTCGGCAATGGTCTGAATAGCCGCGGTGATGGCCGCCATGCCCGAGGCCATGGCCAGGGCCGCCACGCCGCCTTCGAGCGCCGCGACGCGCTGCTCCAGCACGTCGGTGGTCGGGTTCATGATGCGGGTGTAGATGTTCCCCGCTACCTTCAGGTCAAACAGGTCGGCGCCGTGCTGGGCGTTGTCGAAGGCGTAGGCCGTCGTCTGGTACAGCGGGACGGCCGCGGATTTGGTGGTGGGGTCGGGCTTGTAGCCGGCGTGGACGGCAAGGGTTTCGATGCGCATGGGGCTGTGTCCTCAGGGATGAACGAAAGGGATTCCGCAGCGGCGCGGAGGAGTAAGCGATTGTTGCACGCAGGGCAGTGCCAGCTTCTACCGAGTGGCTATGTGCTTATGCGCCACCGGCGCCAGGTTTTCTCCAGCTCCACCGCTGCGTACACCACCAGCGCGGCCGCCAGGCACAGGCCCAGTTCCAACAGGCTCAGCGGCGCGGTCCTGAAGATGGGGTTGAGGAAGGGCACATAGATCGTGGCCATCTGCAGCGCGAAGGTCAGCAGCACGGCGTAGAGCAGCGGGCGGTTGCTGGCGAAGCCCAGGCGCCACAGCGGCTCGTTCTCGGACCGAATGGCCAGCACATGCGCCATCTGGGCCAGGGTGAGCACCGTGAACACCATGGTTTGCCAGTGGGCATGGCCGGTGTGCAGGGCCCAGGCCTGCACGGCCAGGCACAACCCGGCAATCAGCAGGCCCATGAACAGGATGTGCTGCCACATGCCATGGGCGAACAGGCTCTCGTTCGGGGGTCTGGGCGGGCGTTGCATGATGCCGCGCTCGGCCGGTTCGGCCGCCAGAGCCAGGCCGGGCAGGCCATCGGTGACCAGATTGACCCACAGGATGTGGATAGGCAGCAGCGGAATGGGCAGAAACAGGAGCGGTGCGAGGAAGATGGTCCAGACCTCGCCCGAATTGCCGGTCATGGCATAGCGCACAAATTTCCGGATGTTGTCGTAGATGCGGCGCCCCTCCTTCACTGCGGCCACGATGGTGGCGAAGTTGTCGTCGAGCAGCACCAGGCTGCTGGCCTCGCGTGCCACATCGGTGCCGCCGCGCCCCATGGCCACGCCAATGTCGGCGCGTTTGAGGGCCGGGGCATCGTTCACGCCATCGCCGGTCATGGCCACGAAATGCCCCTGGGCCTGCAGCGCCTCGACGATGCGAATCTTTTGTTCCGGGTCGACCCGCGCATACACCTGCACCTGCTCGACCTGCGCGCGCAGGGCCGCAGCGTCCAGCGTGGCCAGGTCGGCGCCGGTGAGCACCGGGGCGTCGCTGCGCGCCACGATGCCCAAACGGTGCGCAATGGCGCGCGCCGTGGCGGGGTGGTCGCCGGTGATCATCACAGGGGTGATGCCCGCGCTGATGCAGTCGCGCACGGCGGCCTGCGCCTCGGGGCGGGGCGGGTCGATAAGGGCGATCAGGCCCAGCAGTTCGAGCTGGCTTTCCACGGCATCGAGCGCATTGGTATCGGGCAGGCAGGCATGGTGGCGCCGGGCCAGGGCCAGCACGCGCAGGCCCTGTGCGGCCAGGGTGGAGGCGGTGGCCAGCACGCTGGCCCCGTCGAGTGGGGCGCCGCCTTCGGGCGTCCATTGCGCGGTGCAGCGCGGCAGCAGCGATTCGGGCGCGCCCTTGGTGTAGGCCACAAAGCCATCGCCCTCCCGGTGGAAGGTCGTCATGCGCTTGCGGTCGAAATCGAAGGGCTGTTCCTGCACGCGCGGGCACGTGTGGTCCAGCTGGTCCTTGTCCAACCCGCCCGCGTGCGCAGCCAGTACCAGAGCGGTTTCGGTGGGGTCGCCCACCCAGGGTTTGGCCGTGGCGGGTGGGTCGCTTTCATCGGTGCCGTTGTGCCCGTGGCGCGTTGCGTCGTTGCACAGGGCTGCGGCGCGCAGCGCTTCGTGGTGCACGGGGCCGGGCAGGGCGTCGCCCGGTGTCCAGCGCTGGCCCAGGGCCAGCAGTTGTTCTGCCTGCATGCGGTTCTGGGTGAGGGTTCCGGTCTTGTCGGAGCAAATGGTGGTGACCGAGCCCAGAGTTTCGACCGAAGGCAGGCGGCGCACCAGCGCATGCACGGCCACCATGCGGCGTGCGCCCAGCGCCAGCAGCACCGTCACCACCGCAGGAAGCGCTTCGGGGATGGCGGCCACGGCCAGGCTGATGGCCGTGAGCGCCATCAGCAAAGGTGGCTCGCCGCGCAGCACGCCCACCACGAAAATGATCGCGCAGATGCCCAGCACCGCCAGTGCCAGGCGCTTGCCGAATGCGGCCAGACGCAATTGCAAGGGGGTGCTGCGGTCCTCGCTGTCGAGCAACCGGGCCACCTTGCCCAGCTCGGTATGCATGCCGGTGGCCACCACCAGGCCACGGGCACGGCCATGGGTGGCCGTGGTGCCCTTGAATGCCATGTTGGTGCGGTCGCCCAGGGCACTTGCACCTGCAAAGGCAAGGGTGCCGGTTTGCTTGGCGACGGTGACGGATTCGCCCGTCAGCGCAGATTCGTCCACCTGTAGTTGTGCAATCTCGATGAGGCGCAGGTCGGCTGGAATCTGGTTTCCAGCCTCCAGCAGCACGATGTCGCCCGGCACCAGGGCGCTGGCAGCCAGGTCCTGCACCTCTCCGCCGCGCAGCACGGTGGCATGCGCGGCCGCCAATTGCTGCAGCGCCGCCATGGCCTTGTCGGCGCGCCAGGCCTGCACGAAACCGATGACGGCATTGAGTACCACGATGACCAGAATGACCAGTGTGTCTGTCAGTTCTCCCACCAGGCCTGAAACGATGGCGGCGCCCAGCAGCACCAGGACCATGAAATCCTTGAATTGATCGACCAGCAGGCTGGGCCATCCGTGCGATGCGGGGCCCGCCAGTTCGTTCGCGCCATGCAGTTCGGTGCGGCGTCCCGCTTCGTCGGGATGCAGGCCGGTGTCCGGGTCCACGCCATGGGCGCGGGCCAGGTCCGGGATGTCGCGCAGGTGTGCGCCGTCCGTCGGCGCAGAGGCTTCAGGAGATTGCTGGGCCGGGTCAGTTGCCATGCAGAAAGATCACGTAGGTATTGAGCAGGTAGACCGCCACAAGGGCCAGGCTGACGGCGCCCACCGCGCGCAGGACCCGGTCGCGTGGGCGGAAGAACAGGCCGACCATGGCCAGGCCCGTCATGACGATGGCCGACGCGGCCGAGACAGCGTGCACCAGCGATACGTCGGCCAGCAAGGCGCCCTGGCGGTAAAAAAGGTCGTCCACGGCAATGATGGTGACGTTGAACAGGTTGCTGCCCAGCAGGTTGCCAATGGCCATGTCGAGCGCACCCAGGCGCAAGGCCGACAGGGTGACTGCCAGCTCCGGCAGGGTGGTGGCCATGGCCACGAACAGGCTGCCGACAAAACTGCGGTTCCAGCCCATGGCGCGCGCCAGATCAATAGCGGCAAAAGGTAGCCACAACCCTGCAAGCACGACCACCAGCGCCGCCAGCGCAAAGCGTGCAATGGCCTGGCGCAGCAAAATGGTTGCGGGGGTAGAAACTGGCTCCATGTCCGCCTCGGTCGGGTGGGCGCGTTCATAGGCAAAGACAACGCGCATGGCCACCACATACAGCACCAGCATGACGGGCGTCATCAGCCCGAGCCCCCAGCGCGAAGCCTGGGATACCTGGCCCGTGGCGGGCTGCGGCGCCAGTTGGCCAATCAGTAGGCCCAAAAGCAAAAAACCCAGCAACACCACGCCAAAAGCAGCGGCCAGCACATGACCCTGGTGGGCGCGGCTCCAGACGGGTTCTCGCCGGTGCAGCAGGTCAATCACTACGAGAAATGCCAGGTTCAGCACGCAACTGCCCACGGCATTGCCCACTGCCAGGTTGGGCGCCTGGGCCAGCGTCACGCTGGCAATGCCAGTGGCCAGCTCCGGCAGTGAGGTGACGCTGGCGACCAGCGTCAGACCAATCCAGCTTCCCGACAGCCCGGTGTGCCGTGCGATGGCATCGCCATAGCGCGAGAGCTGAAAGCCTGCGGTACCGATCAAGGCTGCGCAGGCAGCAAACTGCATCCAGGCCCAGGCAGTGGCACTCATGCGGCTAGGGGTCCCCAGGCGGCAGGCGACGAAACGGGGCGGTGCAGTGAGAGGCGGGTCATGGTGATTTCCAGGGCCCGCAGGGTGCCGCGCATCAGGGCGCGCGCTGCGGTGATGTCGTCGAGCGCGGTGCTGTTCTTCATATTGCCCATGTCCTTGTAGCGCCTCCTCGATCTTGAAGCTGCGCACCCCGGCGTCAAGGAGTGCACACAGGTTGTCCGATGGGTTGTCGTGGTTCAAGTTCGAGAGGGTGGATCGGCTGTGACGTGGCGGGGTTACCCCGCGCTTCTCGTGGCAGTGCTGCGCTCAGCCATGGCCTGGCCCAGACGCACCGCACCCCCGCTTTCCCAGTGGGGGCTGAAGTGCAGCGGGCCCTGTGGGAGCAGCAGGACGACAGTAGAGCCAAGCTGAAAGCGCCCCATTTCCTCGCCCTTCTGCAGAACCACTTTGCCTTCAGGGTAATCCCAGTGCCGCAGCACCCCGGTGCGCGGCGGGTTGACGAGGCCGTGCCACACCGTGGCCATGCTGCCCACAATGGTGGCGCCCACCAGCACCATGGCAAACGGGCCTTGGGTCCCCTCAAACACGCAGACCACGCGTTCGTTGCGCGCAAACAGGCCCGGCACGCCGCGCGCGGTGGCCGGGTTGACCGAGAACAGGTCGCCCGGCACATGCACCATGCGGATCAAGCGCCCGGCGCAGGGCATGTGGATGCGGTGGTAGTCGCGCGGGCTCAGATAAATGGTGGCGAACTGGCCATTGTTGAAACGCGCGGCCAGCGCCGCATCGCCGCCCAGCAGTGCGGTGGTCGAATAGTGGTGGCCCTTGGCCTGAAAAATCTGGTCCTGCTCGATGGCGCCGAACTGGCTGATGGCGCCATCCACCGGGCAGACCCATTCGGCCGCCGAAATCGGCCGCGCGCCCGGTTGCAGCGCGCGCGTGAAGAAGGCATTGAAACTGGGGTAGGCCGCCGGGTCTGCATGCTCGGCCTCGGTCATGTCCACGTCGTAATGCGAGACGAAGGCACGAACCAAGGCGGTGGTGAACCAGCCCGCGCGGGCCGAGGCTATCTTGCCGGCGAGGACGGTCAGCGCCTGCTTGGGCAGCAGGTACTGGAGGGAGACAGCAAACGAATCGGGCATGGCAAGGCGTCAAGTGCAGGTGTGGCGGGCGATTCTATAGACGCAGCTGCCAGGGCGATGTAGTCAAATACAGCGCGTCACGCTACAATCGACTGGCTAAGGGCCTGCGCCCCGCCTGTCCATTGAAGCCGTCACGCCGGCCTTCCTACCGAGCTGCGCTGCGGGTGCAGCAACCCCCCGACCGCAATGCACAGCGCGTCTGTTCTTACCGAACGGGCAGTGCGCGCTGCAGCAGCCCGATGCTGGCGATGACGCCAGGGGCAAAGCCAGCGGGCGGATTGAATCGTTTACCAGAGATTGAAAATGGCCAAAGAAGAACTGATCGAAATGCAGGGCAGTGTGACCGAGGTGTTGCCCGATTCGCGCTTTCGCGTGACGCTGGAGAACGGGCATCAACTGATCGCCTACACCGGCGGCAAGATGCGCAAGCACCATATCCGCATCCTTGCGGGCGACAAAGTGTCGCTGGAACTCTCGCCTTACGACCTGACCAAGGGCCGCATCACGTTCCGCCATCTCGCGGGCCGGGGCCCAGGCCCTTCGCGCTGACCGACCAGAATTCGCTGCCTGATTTTCTTTTCATGCACTGGCCTTTTGTGCCAAATTCAAGGAAATGTCCAGGTTAGAATACTAGCTGTCGGAGCGTAGCGCAGCCTGGTAGCGCATCTGCTTTGGGAGCAGAGGGTCGCGAGTTCGAATCCCGCCGCTCCGACCATCGAACCGAGGACTTGCAGCACACGCTGCAAGTCCTTTTTTCATGGGTGCGCGAGAATCGTGGTCCCTATGTCGCGCCACGAATGAATCTATTGCGCATGTCCGAGCTTTCTGCCACCCGCCCCCAGCGCTACGCCGCCATTGACGCTTTGCGTGGCCTGGCCATGGTGTGGATGACGGTGTTTCATTTCTGCTTTGATCTGAGCCACTTCGGCTGGTGGCCGCAGAATTTTCTGAGCGACCCCTTCTGGACCTGGCAGCGCACCGCCATCGTTACGCTTTTCCTTTTTTGCGCCGGGCTGGGCCAAGCCGTGGCGCAGGCGCATGGCGTTGGCTGGCATCGCTTTTCGCGACGTTGGCTGCAGGTGCTGGCCGCTGCCATGCTGGTCAGCGTGGGCTCCTGGCTGATGTTTCCGCGCAGCTTCATTTACTTTGGCGTGCTGCATGGCATGGCGGTCATGCTGCTGCTGGCTCGCCTCACGGCCGGGTGGGGGCGCTGGTTGTGGGCTGCGGGTTTGCTTTCGCTGCTCTTGCCCTGGCTGGCGCAATGGCTGCTCGGCGGCGCGCTCGCCGACTGGGCGCCGTTCATGAATGCGCGCTCGCTCAACTGGCTGGGGCTGATTTCGCGCAAACCTTTCACCGAAGACTATGTGCCCGTGCTGCCTTGGTTGGGGGTGATGTGGTGGGGTCTGGCGGCCGGGCAATGGCTCGTTGCGCAGCGGCCCGCCTGGCTCACGGCGGCCGTGCCGCGCGCTGCCCGGCCGCTGGCACAGCTGGGACGATGGAGCCTGTCGTACTACTTGCTGCACCAGCCCGCGATGATTGCGGCGTTGACCGCGCTGGCCTGGCTGATGGCCGTCAAGGCGACATAAACAGGACTTACGCAAAACTGCCCCAGCGTCGTTGTTCCTCCTTGCCGTACGCCTGTACTGTCTGCGTCGGAAGGCCTAGCTGGGACCATTGTGCGCAAGTCCCAATAAAAAAACGCGGCCGAGGCCGCGTTTCGGGGGCACCGGAAAATTCGGTGTTATTCGATCTTTGATTTGGCGCGCAGGTCTTCCTGGAACTTGGCCAGTTTCTGCTGCTGCAGTTGCTGTGCCACCTGGGCCTTGACGTCTTCGAGCTTGGGCAGCTCGGCTTGGCGCACGTCGTCCAGGCGAATCACATGCCAGCCAAACTGGCTTTTCACCGGGGTCTGTGTCATCTTGCCCTTGTCGAGCTTGATCAGCGCTTCAGTGAACTCGGCCACGTAGCTGCTGGGGTTGGCCCAATCAAGGTTGCCGCCCTTGGCGCCCGAACCTGGGTCTTTCGACTGCTTCTTGGCGATGTCTTCAAACTTGGCGCCCTTCTTGATGGAAGCGATGATGGCCTTGGCCTCGTCTTCCTTCTCCACCAGGATGTGGCTGGCCTTGTATTCCTTGCCGCTGTTGGCTGCCACGAACTTGTCGTATTCGGCCTTGATTTCAGCGTCGGTGACCGGGTTGTTCTTCTGAAAATCGGCAAACAGCTCGCGGATCAGAATGGTCTGGCGGGCGAGCTCCATCTGCACCTTGAAGTCGGGATCTTTTTCGAGGTTGCGCTTGGCTGCTTCCTGCAGGAAGATTTCGCGCGCAATGACTTCGTCCTTGATCTGCTTTTCGATGTCGGGCGTGACCGGGCGTCCGGAGCGCTCAACCTGTTGGCGCAGCACGTCGGCGCGCTCTTTGGGAATGGCCTTGCCGTTGACCACGGCAATATTCTGGGCGGCCACAGGCAATGCCACGGTGCCCAGCAAGGCGGCGGCCACAAGGCCGGACAAAAGCTGTTTCTTCATTCGAAATCCAAAAGGTGGAAAAGGTGCCGGCAGACTGTCGGCGAGCCGCACCGCGTTGCCGGGTGGGATCAAAGAACCTCAATGGCGATGGCGTGAGCGCCTCCGTCGATAAATTCTTGCAGCGCATCATACACAAGCCGGTGCTGTTTGACGCGGGGCAGACCTGTAAGCGCTGGTGACGCAATGCGCACCCGGAAATGGGTGCCAAAGCCCGTTCCGTTGGCGCCTGCATGGCCTTCGTGCTGGTAGCTTTCGTCCAATACCTGGAGCTGCGTCGGCGTGAGCGCCGTGCGCAGGGCGGCGTCCATGGCGGGAGCGGTGATGGCCAAGGGGCTGGTCATGGCTGTGGGTCCTTTTCGGGTTCGGTGTCTTTGACATAGCGGCTGAGGAACACGGCCTGCGCCAGCACAAAGGCCAGCATCAGTCCGAGTCCGCCAAAGAGCTTGAAGTTCACCCAGGTATCGGTATCGAAGTTGAAAGCCACCCAGAGGTTGAGCAAGCCCATGGCGGCGAAAAACCCGCTCCAGGCCCAGTTGAGCGCGTTCCAGGCGGGCTCGGGCAGTGCCATTTGCGCGCCCATCAGGCTCTTGATGAGGTTGCGGCGAAACACCCACTTCCCCACCAGCAGGGCGCCGCCCATCAGCCAGTACAGCACGGTGGGTTTCCATTTGATGAAGGTGTCACTGTGCGCCAGCAGCGTGGCGCCGCCAAACACCACGATGACGCCCAGGCTGACCCATTGCATGGCCTCCACCTTGCCGTGCTTGTAGCGCAGGTAGGCGATCTGCAGCACGGTCGCGGCAATGGCCACGCCGGTTGCCGCGTAGATGCCCCAGAACTTGAAGGCCACGAAGAACAGGATGATGGGGAAAAAGTCGATCAGCAGTTTCATGAAGGGGCGCTGGGGCAGCGGCTAGGTCAGGGGGCCTTGGTTTCAAAGTCGAGCGAGGCGGAATTCATGCAGTAACGCAGTCCGGTCGGGGTGGGGCCGTCCTCAAACACGTGACCCAGATGCGAGCCGCATTGTGCACAAACCGTTTCCACCCGCCGCATCCCGTGGCTGAGATCGACGTTTTCCTTGATGGCGCCAGGCACTGCCTGCGAGAAGCTGGGCCAGCCGCAGCCGGCGTCAAACTTGGTGCCGGCGTCGAACAACAGGTTGCCGCAGCAGACGCAGTGGTAGCTGCCGTCCTGCCAATGCGCTTCGTACTTGCCGGTAAAAGGGCGCTCGGTGGCGGCGTGGCGCGTGACCTGCAGTGCGCCGGGTTCGGCGCCCTTTTCCTTCAATACCAACTGCCACTCGGCTTCGGATTTCTGAATAGGGAAGGTCATGATGAGCAACTGATGGATAGGTGGGACGCCCAGTCGGGCGGGGGCGCTGCATAGGCTTCGGTGCCGGGACTCTCGTTGAAGGGATGCGCGAGCAAAGCCTGCAAGCGGTGAACTTCGCTGAAATCTCCGGCACCTGCTGTTCGGATGGCTTGTTCGGCCAGGTAGTTCCGCAGCACGATCCAGGGATTCGTTTTAAGCATCAAATTGGCCGCTAGCGCTTTATCTGTATGCGCTATAAGCTCTGAATACGATAGCAACCATCCATCCAATGCGGTGCGGTCGGCAAACAGGTCGCGCACCGGCTCGAACAGACCTGCGGCGACGGCGTGCGAGAGCGTGCGCCAGAAAATGGTGTAGTCCACCGCATTGTCGGCCAGCAGGCGCAGGATGCGGTCAATCAGGTCGGTGTCGCCCGGTTGTGGCTGGCTCAGGCCCAGCTTGGCGCGCATACGGGCCGTGAGCTCGGACGGGAACACGCGCTTGTACGAATCAAGCGCCTGCACCACGCGCTCGGGTTCGCCAATCAGAGGCTGCAGGGCCTGGCCCAGCGCATAGAGGTTCCAGTACACCACGTTGGGCTGGCGATCAAAGGCGTAGCGCCCCAGGTTGTCGCTGTGATTGCATACATGGTTGGGCACGAAGGCATCCAGAAACTGGAACGGCCCATAGTCGATGCTGAGCCCCAGGATGCTCATGTTGTCGGTATTGAGCACTCCGTGGCAAAAGCCTACCGCCTGCCACTGGGCCACCATGGCGGCGGTGCGCTCGCTCACGGCCTGCAGAAAGTCGGCGTAGGGGTTGCCCAAGGTGGCGCCCTCGCGGCATTCGGGGTAATGCCTTTCGATCACGTGGTCGGCGAGCTGGCGCAGTTCTTTCAGCTTGCCGGCAGCGGCAAAGTGTTCGAAATGGCCAAAGCGCAAAAAGCTGGGCGCCGTGCGCGCCACCACGGCTGTGGTTTCCATGGTTTCGCGGCGCACGCGATAGGGCGAGCCCGTCAGCGCCAGCGCCCGCGTGGTGGGAATGCTCAGCGCGTGCATGGCTTCGCTCACCAGAAATTCACGGATGCTTGAGCGCAGTACGGCGCGGCCGTCCCCCATGCGGGAATACGGCGTCAAGCCGCTGCCTTTGAGCTGCACCTCCATGCTTCCTTGCGGCGTGTCGATTTCGCCCAGCAGCAAGGCCCGACCATCACCCAACTGTCCGGCCCAGACGCCAAACTGGTGGCCGCTGTAGACGCTGGCACGCGTCTCGCTTCCCTTGGGCGCGGCGTTGCCGCTCAGCAGCTGCAGCGCGGCATCGGACGCGAGCCAGCTCGCATCGATGCCCAGGTCGCGCGCGGCCTCTGCACTGGTGGTGATCCAGTGCGGATCGGGCAGCGCCACGGCCGGCAGGGCGGTGTAGAACGCCGGGCCCAGGTCTTGCAGCGCGCTGCGCCAGGCTGGCGCGCCATCGGCGCATGCGGATGCCGCTGGGGAGTCGAATTCGTGGGGCAGGTGGGTGGAAGCCATCGACTGCATTGTCGCGGCTGCGGTCTGCACATGGGGCTGCGGGGTCTTGGAGCGGTCTCCACAGTCCGTCCCACCGGCAGCCTGGCTAAGCCGCAAGCCCCTTCCAGAGCATGTACGCCGCCAATCCAAACAACAGGCCAGCGAAGACGCGTTTGAGCTGCGCGACGGGCAGCGCATGCGCTGCGCGCGCGCCCAGCGGCGCGGTGAGCACGCTGCACAGCGCGACCGCCGCAAGCGCTGGCAACCAGACATAGCCGAGCGCTGCGGGCGGCAGGCCCGACTCCGAGCGCCCGGCCAGCACGTAGCCGATCACGTTCACCACCGCAATCGGAAAACCCAGCGCGGCGCTGGTAGCCACGGCATTGTGGATGGGCACATTGCACCAGGTCATGAATGGCACGCTGACAAAGCCACCGCCGGCGCCCACCAGGCCCGAGAGAAAGCCAATGCTGCCCCCCGCGGCCAGTTGCCCCGCCGTCCCAGGCATCTGGCGGCTGGCTGCGGGCTTCTTGCCGCGCAGCATCTGCAGAGCGGAGAAACTCACGAACACAGCGAACACGATGGCCAGTACCGAACCCTTGAGCAACGCAAAAACGCCCAGGCTCGCCGCGAGGCCACCCAGCACGATGCCGGGCGCGAGCCGCCGCACGATGTCCCAGCGCACGGCGCCGCGCCGGTGGTGCGCGCGCACGCTGGAGAGCGAGGTGAACATGATGGTGGCCATCGACGTGGCAATGGCCATCTTCACCGCCAGGCCCGGCGCGACGCCCTGCTGGTTGATGAAATACGTGAGAAAAGGCACCAGCAGCATGCCCCCGCCAATGCCCAGCAGGCCGGCAAGAAGGCCTGTGGCCAGACCAAGGAGCGCCAGCTCGACCAGCAGAAGGGGAGAGATCGACATGGCAGCGAAGCGGGAGGAGGCGGGAGGACTGGGGGGTGTGCACCCCAGCCGAATCAGTTGTCTGCGAATGCCACCGAGCCGGCATCCTGAACCGCGGGTTCAGGTGGGCGAGGGCAGCCTGACGTTGGGTTCATCTAACGCGAGATGATCACGCTCACCAAGCAATATTCCAAGCCCGGGCTCTATGAGCATTGGTTCAAGGAATTACAACCCGGCAGCACCGCAGACCAATTCATTGTAGGCGCTGCGCATGCGCTTGTGCCGCGCTGAAGCAGACGGTTTCAGAACAGGCGACCGTCGGCACCCAAGGCGTCGTCGAGGCGCTTGACGAGGGCTTCCAGCCGATCACTGTCTTCGCCGGAGAGACTCGACGGAGGCAGAGCGTTGGCGTCAGGCGGGCTCGGCGGGGCCGAACGCGGTGCTGCGGCACGCTCGAGATCCTCGGCTTCGCGATCGGCAAGGTCAAACGCGAGATTGAGCGCGGCCAGTACAGCAATGCGCTCTCGGGCCCGCACCTTGCCGGCGTCGCGGATGGCCATCATGGCGGTGTCCACGCGCTCCACGGCTTCCAGCAGGCGCGCTTCCCGGCCCTCGGGGCAGCCGAGCAAGTAGCTCTGCTGCATGATTTGCACTTCCAGCTGTTTCATGGCGCGTCCTATTGTGCAGGTGGCGAGGGCAGGCGTTCGATCAAGGCGTCCACACGGGCGCGCGCGGCCTGCAGACGTGAGCGCAGCGAATCGCGCTCCTGCGTCAGCGTGGCCACCTGGTCTGTCAAAAGCGTGATGGTGCGTTCAAACTGCTCCTGGCGCACGAGCAGCCGCTCGACGCGTTCGGCAATCCGATCGAAGGGTGACGAAGAGTCCATGGACATAGCCGGGCAATTGTAGGGGGTGCGTTGCGCGCCCGGTCGCCGGTCGCTCGCGATGCCGGCTTCGGCGTTCGCACCATGACGTAAACTCTGCCCGTTGGTGCTCGCGCCGTGGTTCACACGTCGCAGTTCAACGGGAAGCAGGGAGGAGGGCGCCGCTCATGGTGCCAGCCGAGCCTGCGCTGCCCCCGCAACGGTCAGCGGCCGAATCTTCCGATTCACCTTTCACACCCAGTGCCACTGGGCGCCTTGAACAAGCGCCTGGGAAGGCCGTGAAAGGCGCGCCGCCAGCCCGGATACCGGCCAACACGGTGGATGCGCGCGCCTCAGGTGCGCGCATCCGTGTCACCCATACGCTGGCGGGGAAGCCGGCACGGGTTGTCTGTTTTCTTTGTCTTCCATGAAAAATCGCTCCTTCCATGTGCGCCGTGCGGCTGCGCTGTGCCTGTCTCCGGCCGTCTTTTCAGCCTTGTCCTTGTTGACCATGCAAGTGGCACGTGCGCAAATGATCGCACCAGTGCAGGTGGCGCAGAACCTGCGCGCACCGCAGCTTGCCGAAACCGTGGTGACCGCCACCCGCAGCGAGCAGCCGCTGTCCGATCTGGTGGCCGACGTATCCATCGTGGACCGCGAGACCATCGAGTCCAGCGGTGCGACGGGTGTTGCCGACGTGTTGGCGCGCCTGCCCGGTGTGGAGATCACGCGCAACGGCGGCATTGGCAATTCCAGCAGCGTGTACCTGCGCGGTGCCGAGTCGCGCTTTACGGCGGTTTATATCGACGGCGTGCGCGTCGATTCGCAATCCACCGGCGGCGCCTTGTGGGAGCAAATTCCGCTCTCCCAGATTGAGCGCATCGAAGTGCTGCGCGGCCCGGCCGCTGCGGTCTACGGCTCGGACGCCATTGGCGGCGTCATTCAGCTGTTTACGCGCAAGGGCGAAGGCCCGGCCGCGCCTTATGTGGGCGTGGGCCTGGGCAACCAGGGCATGCGCAAGATCGAGGCCGGCGTGAGTGGCACGGCCGGGCCGGATGGCGCCCTGGACTATGCCGTGGGCCTGGCGCACACGCGCAGCAGCGGCTTTGACAGCAAGGCCAGCGGAGTCCACAACCCGGACGACGATGGCTACCGCAGCACCAGTGCCAGCGCCAAGCTGGGCTACCGCATCAATGCCCAGCACCAGCTGGGTGCGACGCTGCTCGCCAACCGCCTCAATTCCGCCTACGACGCTTTCAGCTACCTGCCTGAGGCGCCGGGCGATGACCGCAACCAGCACCGCTTGCGCACCTTGGGCGCCCACTGGGCTGCGCAGTGGAGCGAGTCCTACAGCACCCGCGTGTCGGTCAACGAATCGGTGAGTCGCTACGAAACCAGTCCTCCGCCCTACCTCACCGAGACAGAGCTGCGCGGCGCCCTGTGGCAGAACCAATGGCGCCTGGGCGCACACCGGCTGAGTGCGGCGCTTGAGCGCCGTGAAGACCACCTGAACAACCCTGCACTGGACGCCTACAGCGTGGGTATTTCCCGCAGCCGCTCGCAGGATGGCCTGGCGCTTGGCTATGGCTACAGCGCAGGTGCGCACACGGTTCAGGCCAACCTGCGCCACGACGACGACAGCGAGTTCGGCGGCAAAGGCACCGGCAGCCTGTCGTACGGCTATGGGTTTGCCCCCGGCTGGCGTGCTACGGCGTCGGTGGGTACGGCCTTCCGTGCGCCCACGCTGTACCAACGTTTCAGCGAATACGGCGACGCCACGTTGCGCCCCGAAAGCAGCCGCAATGCCGAGATCGGCGTGCGCTATGCGCAGGGCCGCAGCAGCTTCTCGGCGGTGGCCTACCGCAACCGGGTCAGCAACCTGATCTCGTTCGTGGGGGCAGGCAGTTGCGCATCCACTTTTGGCTGCTATGCCAACACCGCGCGCGCCGAATATTCCGGGCTGACGCTTGCCGCGTCGCACCGCCTCGCTGGCGTGCAGGTACACGGCACGATCGATCTGCAAAACCCGCGCGACCTGGACTCCGGCAAACAGCTCGCCCGGCGCGCCAAGCGCCACGCCACGCTGGGTGCCGATACGCTCATCGCGGGCTGGACGCTGGGCGCCGAGCTGCAGGCCTCGGGGCGGCGTTTCGACAATGCGGCCAACACCAACGTGCTGGGCGGCTACACGCTGTTCAATCTGTACGCCAGCACGCGTGTGGCGCAGGACTATCGCCTGCTGGTGCGCATCGACAACGCAGGCGACAAGGACTACCAAACCGCCCGAACCTACGCCACCGGCGGGCGCCAGCTCTACATCGGCCTGAAGTGGGAGCCGCGCCTGTAATGCAAAGCGCTCTGGCCCGTAGCCTGACACCGCTGGTGGCGGCGTGCTTGCCTGGGGGCGCGGCATGATGCTGTCCATTGCACGCAGCGAACTGATTCTGGGTGGCCAGAAAAGCGGCAAATCGCGCCGCGCCGAGGCGCTGGCGGCTGCGTGGCTGGCGGCCAGCCCCAAGCACGGCGCGCTGCTCATCGCCACGGCACAAGCGCACGACGAGGAAATGCGCCGGCGCATCGCCCGCCACCAGAGCGACCGCGCCGCGCGCGTGCCGCGCATGCAGACGCTGGAGGAGCCGCGCGACCTCGCGGTCACCCTGGCGCAGCACGGGGCGCCGGACACGCTCATCGTCGTGGACTGCCTGACGCTGTGGCTGACGCAATGGGCGATGCCAGTGGCAGAAAAGTTTGATAAAAAAAGGGCTCCAGCGCACGACTGGCCTGCGCAAGCAGCTCTCTTTTTTGACGTATTGGCAAAAACCCCTGGGCCCGTTGTTCTGGTGGGCAACGAGATCGGCCTGGGGGTCATTCCCCTGGGACGCGAAGTGCGCGCCTTTGTCGATGCGCTGGGCCTTTTGAACCAGCAGGCGGCGCAGGCCTGCGAGCGCGTCACGCTGATGGCGGCTGGGCTGCCGCTCACCTTGAAGGACCCGCGATGAAACCCACGCCCATCAAACGCATCCTCATCGTGCTGGCGGTTTTGCTGCTGCTGGTGCTGGCCATGGCCACGCTGGCCCAGGCTGCGCCCATCACTGTGGTGGACGACCGGGGCCACACCGTCACGCTGATCCAGCCGCCGCAGCGCATTGTCAGCCTGCTGCCTTCGCTGACCGAAACCGTCTGCGCGCTGGGGGCCTGCGAGCGCCTGGTCGGTGTGGATCGCTACTCCAACTGGCCCGCCAGCGTGGTGCCCTTGCAGGGGGTGGGCGGCGGGTTGGACCCGAACATCGAGGCCATCGTGGCGCTGCGGCCCGACGTGGTGCTGATGGCCACCTCGTCGCGCGCGCAGGCGCGGCTCGAATCCTTGGGCTTGAAGGTGGTGGCGCTGGAGCCCAAAACCTATGCCGACGTGCAGCGCGTTCTGGGCAAGGTGGGCCAGGTGCTGGGCGTGGCGGATGCGCAGCAGGTCTGGCGCGTGATTGATGCAGGCGTGCAGGCCGCCGCCCAGTCGTTGCCCGCCTCGGCGCGCGGCACGCGGGTGTATTTCGAAGTCAACAGCGGGCCGTACGCGGCAGGCCCGTCCTCCTTTATTGGCGAGACGCTCGCCCGGCTGGGCGCCGGCAACATTGTTCCCGCAGCGCTCGGGCCTTTCCCCAAACTCAACCCCGAATTCGTGGTGCGCGCCGACCCCGACCTGATCATGGTCGGTGCGCGCAGCGCCGAGGGCCTGGCCGCGCGCCCCGGCTGGAGCCAGATGCGCGCGCTGCGGGACGGCCGGCTGTGCCGGTTTGACGCAGCGCAGTCCGACGTGCTGATCCGCCCCGGCCCGCGCATGGCCGAAGCGGCGCGGCTGATGGCGGGCTGCTTGAACGACAAAGCCGTGCAAAAAACCGTGCGACCATGAGCGCTGTCATGCCTCTGCCGTCCGTCCCCACCTGCGCTCGCGCCGTGCATGCGCGGCGGGGTGGCTGGCTGGCGGCTGCGCTCATCGTGCTGGCGCTGGGCCTGCTGGTGCTGGGCACGGCAGTGGGCAGCATGGGGTTTGAAAACCTCTTGCCCGCGCTGTGGAGCCCGCAGGCCGACCCGTCGGCGCACGCCATGGCACAGCAAATCGTCTGGGACATCCGTCTGCCGCGCACCCTGGGCGCCTGGTGTGCCGGTGCGCTGCTCGGGCTGGCGGGCGCCGTGGCGCAGGGGCTGTTTCGCAACCCGCTGGCCGACCCGTATCTGCTGGGCAGCGCCTCGGGCGCTTCGCTGGGCGTGGCCGTGGCGCTGGCGCTGATGGGCGGCGGCGCCGGCATGCTGGGCGGGGCACAAAGCGCCATCACCATTTCTGTGTATTCCAGCCACTGGCTGGTGCGCCTGGGCCTCACCGGCGCGGCCTTTGTGGGCGCGGTGTTGGCGGTGTTGCTCACGCTGGTGCTGGCGCGCGGCGTGCAGCACACGCTGCGCCTGCTGCTGGCCGGTGTGGTGGTGGGCGTGGTGCTGGGGGCGCTTACCTCGCTCATCCTGCTGCTATCGCCCGATTCGCTGCAGGCCATGCAGGCGTTCTTGCTGGGTTCCACCGGCTTTGTCGGCTGGACCTCCTGCGTGCTGATGGCCGCCGTGTGGCTGCTGTGCCTGGCCGTGGCCTGGCTGCTGGCGCGCGGGCTCGATGGCCTGGCGCTGGGCGAAGCCACGGCGCTGAGCCTGGGCTTAAGGCTGGCACCGCTGCGCGCCGCGCTGGTGGCGGTGCTGGCGCTGGCCACCGGCACGGCGGTGGCGCAAACCGGTTTGATTGCCTTTGTGGGCCTGGCCGCGCCGCACCTGGTGCGCGCGGCGGTGTCCGTGTCGCACGGGCGGCTGATGCTGCTCTCCAGCCTGATGGGCGGCGCGCTGCTCGCCGGCGCCGACCTGCTGGCGCGTGGGCTGCTGGCGCCGCAGGAGTTGCCGGTGGGCGTGCTCACTGCCGTACTCGGTGGCGGCTATCTGCTGTGGCTGATGCACCGAAGGACATTGTGAAACACCCCCCTGATCGGCTGCGCCGCTTCGAACAGCCGCCGGAGGCGGCAGCTCTTCGGAGCCGTCCAACCCTGCACTGGCAGGCTTGGAGCCGCGGCCCTCAGCCCCCGCTCTCGCAGCGCTGCGCGCTGCGGGCAGGGGGACGCCCCCAGCGCGGCGGGGCGGCCCTTGCGCGGGGGCCGCTGGCCTGGGCCGCGTCGGTGGCATGCGTCGTGAGCGAAGCGCGATGCGAAGGACGAGAAAAATGATAGCTATCAGCGCAGACCAGGTAAGCGCTGGCATCGGAAAACACTCGATATTGCACGGCATTTCGCTCCCTGTGGCGGCGGGGCGCTGGACCAGCATCGTCGGCCCCAATGGGGCGGGCAAATCGACCTTGCTCAAGGTGCTGGCCGGGCTGCTGCCCGCGCAGAGGGGGCAGGTGACTTTGGACGGCCGCCCCTTGCACGACTGGCCCGCCCGCGAACGCGCCCGCCAGATGGCCTGGCTGGGCCAGAACGAAGCGGCGGCCGACGACTTGACGGTGCTCGACGTGGCGCTGCTCGGCCGCCTGCCCCACCAGGGCTGGCTGCAGCCGCCTAGCCTGGCCGACCACGCCGCGGCAGAAGCGGCGCTGCGCCAGACGCAGGCCTGGGCCTGGCGCGAGCGGCCGCTGGGCCAGCTCTCGGGCGGCGAGCGCCAGCGCGTGCTGCTGGCGCGCGCCCTGGCCGTGGGTGCTCCGGTGCTGCTGATGGACGAGCCGCTGGCCAACCTCGACCCGCCGCACCAGGCCGATTGGCTGCTGCTGGTGCGCAGCCTGGTGGCGCAGGGCTGCACGGTGGTCAGCGTGCTGCACGAGCTGTCGATGGCGCTGCAGGCCGACGACGTGGCTGTGCTGCAGGACGGCCGCCTGCAGCACCACGGCGCTGCCCATGAGGACGCCACCCACCGCGCGCTGGAAGCCGTGTTCGACCACCGCATCGCCATCCACTGCGTGCAGGGCCAGTGGCTGGCCTTGCCTCGGCTGCACGCCCCTGAACTCGCACTTTGAGGAAGTCCCCATGGAAATCGAAACCGCCCCCACCGAGAAACGCTACGAAAAGCCCGAAGGCGAACGCCGGGGCCTCGTCATCGTCAACACCGGCGATGGCAAGGGCAAAAGCACCGCTGCCTTTGGCCTGGCGCTGCGTGCGCATGGGCGCGGCAAGGCGGTGCGGATCTTTCAGTTCATGAAGGTGCCCAGTGCGCGCTTTGGCGAGCACCGCATGTTTGAGCAGATCGGTATCCCGATCGAGGGCCTGGGCGATGGATTCAGCTGGAAGAGCAAAGACCTGGAGCACTCGGCCCAGCTGGCCCGCGACGGCTGGGAAAAGGCGCGCGCTGCCATCCTCTCGGGCGAAACCTTCATGGTGGTGCTGGACGAAATCACCTACCCGCTCATCTACGGCTGGCTGCCGCTCGAACCCGTGCTGGAGACGCTGCGCACGCGGCCCAAGGATGTGCATGTGGTGCTCACGGGTCGTCGCTGCCCGCCCGAAATCATCGAACTGGCCGACACCGTGACCGAGATGGCGCTGGTCAAGCACGCGTTCAAGGCGGGCGTGCCGGCGCAGCGGGGCATTGAGGACTGAGGCGACCTGGTCAATGCTCTGGCACTGGCTTCATCCCCTCGCGGCGCATTCTGGTCTCGGTGGCGCCTGCATGGCGCTGGCCGTGCTGGTGGCGCTGGCGGTGGACCGCCTGTGGGGCGAGCCGCCCGCGCGTTGGCACCCGGTGGTCTGGATGGGCAGAGCGCTTGGGGCCTGCGGTGCGCGCATTGCGCCCGCTGCCGAGACAGCCAGAAATTTGAAGCATTTTTGGCTTGCAGCGCTTGCCTGGTGTGCGCTGGCAGCTCTTGTAGTGATAGCAACCGCAATTTTGCAGGGCGTGGTGTTGTGGTTCGGTGTCTCGGCGCCTGCCCATCCCCCGGGGCTGGATATTGAAGGCGTTGGCATGGCGGGCGCGCAAGCGGTGCAAACGGCGCTGGTCACCTTGCTGACGGCGACGGCGCTGGGGTTGCTGCTCAAGCCCATGCTGGCGCTGGCCGCGCTGCAAAACGAAGTCCGCGCCGTGGAAACCGCTCTGGGCGAATCGCTGCAGGCGGGCCGCGCGCGCCTGGCCTGGCTGGTCAGCCGCGAGGTGGACCACCTCAGCGCCGATGAAGTGCGCCAGAGCGCCATCGAATCGCTGGCCGAGAACCTGAACGATTCGGTGGTGGCGCCCCTGTTCTGGTTCGCGCTGGCGGGCCTGCCCGGCGCCGCGTTGTACCGCTTTGCCAATACCGCCGACGCCATGTGGGGCTACCCCGGCATGCGCGGCGGGCGCTACTGGCAATGGGCTGGCAAATGGGCGGCACGGGCCGACGATGTGCTGTCGTGGTTGCCGGCGCGGCTGACCGCGCTGCTGCTGGCGCTGGTGGCCGGGGGCGTGCCGCTGCGCATGTTGGCGTGCGAGGCGCGCAAAACACCGTCGCCCAACAGCGGCTGGCCCATGGCGGCGATGGCGCTGGCGCTGGGCGTGCGGCTGTCCAAGCCGGGCGTGTACCAGCTCCATGCGGCGGGCCGCGCGCCCACCGCACACGATGCCGTGCGTGCGCAAAATTTGGTATCAAAAGTGGCTCTAGCGCTTATCCTGATTGCGCTGGCAGCTATTGTTTTGATAGTTCTCTGCATGGGTGCCTGATGCCACCTGCGCTTTCTGTCCACGGCGGCCGTATCCACGGGGGCCGTATCCACGGCGGCCCGGATGCCCAGGGCGTGCCGCTCTACGACTTTTCCACCAACGCCAACGCTTGCGGTCCGTGCCCCGAGGCGCTGGCCGCGGTGCAGCAGGCCGATGCCACGCGCTACCCCGACCCGACTTACACGGCGCTGCGCGAAGCTTTGGGCGCTTTCCATGCTGTGGCGCCCGAGCGGATCGTGCTGGCAGCGAGCGCCAGCGAATGCATCCACCGCTTCACGGCGCTGGCTGCGTTGCAAGGTGCCCGGCTTGTGAGCGTGCCCCGGCATGGCTATGGCGACTACGCGCAGGCCGCTCAGGCGCGTGGCTTGGCCGTGGTGCACGACGCTGCTGCGCCCGCAGGGCTGCAATGGGCGTGCGAGCCTGCCAGCCCGCTGGGCGGCGTGGACCTGCAGCGCGCCCGCTGGGCCTTGAAGTCCGAGGCGCCCGGTACGCCAGGTGCGGCAAGCGCGCACCCCCTGCGGGTGCTCGACTGCGCCTATGCCCCGCTGCGGCTCGACGGTACGCTCTGGCCCGAAAGGGTGCCTGGTGTCTGGCAACTCTGGACGCCCAACAAGGCCCTGGGCCTGACCGGCGTGCGCGCTGCTTATGCGATTGCGCCGCATGCCGAAGCGGCCCACCGCCTCGCAGCGCTGGCGCCGTCCTGGCCGCTGGGCGCGCACGGTGGGGCTTTGCTTGGTGCCTGGGTGCAGCCGTCGGTGCAGCGCTGGCTGGCCGACTGCCTGCCACGGCTCTGCAGCTGGAAAACACGCCAACAGGCGCTGTGCACAACCCTGGGCTGGGCGGTGCTGCCGGGCAGCACGGCCAACTTTTTCTGTGCCCGCCCTCCGCAGCAGCATTTGCCTGAGCGGCTTGCCGCCCTGCGCAAGGCGGGCATCAAGCTGCGCGAATGCAGCTCCTTTGGATTGAGCGGCGTTCTGCGCCTGGGCGTGCTGCCACCGCCCGCGCAGGATGCGCTGCAGACGGCCTGGCTGGCGGCCTGCAGCGCCCATCCCTCTACCGAGAATATGCAATGACATCTCCCTTTCAAGGTCGCCGCCCCGCCGTCTGCGTGATGGTGCTGGGCACCACCAGCGGCGCCGGCAAAAGCTGGCTCACCACTGCGCTGTGCCGCTGGTACAGCAACCAGGGCCTCAAGGTGGCGCCGTTCAAGGCGCAGAACATGAGCAACAACGCGCGCGTGGTCGAGGGCATGGATGGCGCCTGGGGCGAAATCGGCTCGGCGCAGTATTTCCAGGCCCTGGCCGCGCGCGCCGCACCCGAAGTGCGCATGAACCCGCTCTTGCTCAAACCCGAGGCCGACACCCACAGCCAGGTGGTGCTGATGGGGCAGGTGCATGCCGAGTTCACCGCGCTGCCTTGGCGCGGCCGCAGCGAGAAGGTGTGGCCGCAGATCAGCGCCGCGCTCGATGCGCTGCGCGCCGAGAACGACGTGGTCGTCATCGAGGGCGCGGGCTCGCCGGCCGAGATCAACCTGCACGCCAGCGACATCGTCAACATGCGCGTGGCGCGGCATGTGGGCGCCCGCTGCCTGCTGGTGACCGACATCGACCGGGGCGGGGCGTTCGCCCACCTCTACGGCACCTGGGCGCTGCTGCCCGAGGACGAACGTGCGCTCATCCACGGTTTTGTTTTAAATAAGTTTCGCGGGGATGCCGCGCTGCTGGCGCCCGCGCCCGAGCAACTGCAGGCACTGACCGGCGTACCCACTGTGGCCACCATCCCCATGCAGTGGCACCACGGCTTGCCCGAGGAAGACGGCATGTTCGATATGACCCCCACGCTCGGCACTGGCGTGTCCTCGCTGCCCCCCAAGGGGGCGCTCGCCAGCTTGGGGCGGCCCGGCGCTGGCTCGGAGACCCCCACGCTCGGCGCTGGCGTGTCCTCGCTGCCCCCCGAGGGGGCGCTCGCGGCTAGGGGCGGCCCGTCGCCGCTCGACGACCGCAGCCGCGCCAGTGGTGCCGTGCACACCACGGTGGCCGTGGTGGCCTACCCGCGCATCAGCAATCTCGACGAATTCCAGCCGCTCAAGAACGTGCCCGGCGTGCGCCTGGTGTGGGCGCGCAGCCCGGCCGAGCTGGCCGGTGCGGACTGGATCGTTCTGCCCGGCTCCAAGGCCACGGCCGCCGACCTGGCCTGGCTGCGCACGCAGGGGCTGGACCGGGCGATTGCCGCGCACGCAGGGCAGGGCGGCGCCGTGCTGGGCGTGTGCGGCGGCCTGCAGATGCTGGGCGAGGCGCTGATCGACCCCGAGGGCATCGACGGCAACGGCCCGGGCCTGGGCCTGCTGCCGCTGGTCACCGTGTTCGAACCCGCCAAGACGGTGCGCCACACCACGGCGCGCTTTGCCGACCTGCAAGGCGCCTGGGCCACGCTGTCGCATGTGGAAGTATCCGGCTACGAAATCCACCACGGCCAGACCGCCCAGCACCCGGCCATGGCGGCCAAGGGCGACGTAGCGCGCGAGGCCATTCCCGGCATGGCCTGGCAGAACCCGGCAGGCAACGTGCTGGGCGTGTACCTGCACGGCCTGCTGGAAGACCCCGCAGTGCTGCAAGCCCTGTTTGGACGCGCGGGCGGCGCGAGCGTGCCCACGCTGGACGCGGTGTTCGACGGGCTCGCACGCACGGTGGATGCCTGTTTCGACGCCCATTTTTTACGTGA
>Ga0208269_100319_pt1 | contig 26994 bp, 20 predicted proteins | sample LakWasMe88_LOW11_2_FD_183912 | JGI IMG/M metagenome (GOLD analysis project Ga0208269, IMG submission 183912) | Freshwater sediment methanotrophic microbial communities from Lake Washington under simulated oxygen tension - Sediment Metagenome... | ecosystem: Environmental > Aquatic > Freshwater >...
AGCGCAGGGAACCACGAAGTGGCCCTGACTTCGGGTCGCCTTTCTTTTGGGTACTTTGCTTTGGCGAAGCAAAGAAAAGTGCCTCGGCCGCCGGGACGAACCCCCGGCCTCCGCCCTTCAACGAAATGCCGCAGGAACAGAGCGAAGCGGCAACACAGCCCCCCAACCGGTGGGCAAGCCAAAGCCGCCATTTTGAGCCCAAGCGGAGGTGCAACCCCAGCCTCCGCCCTCAAGCAAAGAGCAAAAAAACCAGAACGCCGCGGAGACGCAAACTCGCGTACCAAGTGCCCGCAGCGGGCGCCCGCCCTTTAATCCACCTTCGCCCCAGAAGCCTTCACCACCTGAGCCCACTTCCGGTGCTCACTGTCGATCAACTTCGCAAACTCAGCCGGCGTGATACCACTCGGTATCGCCCCCTGCGCCTGCAGCTTTTCCTTGAAGGCCGGGGCCGCCAGCGCCTTGGCCACCTCCTGCTGGATGCGGTTCACGATCTCGGGCGGCGTGCCGGCCGGGGCCAGCAGGCCGAACCACGAGCTGGCTTCGAAGCCCTTCAGGCTGGGGCCGCCGGCCTGCTCCACGGTGGGCACGTCGGGCAGGGCGGGTGAGCGCTGTGCGCTGGTCACCGCCAGGGCCTTGAGCTTGCCGGCCTTGATCTGCTGCATGGCCGAGGGCAGGTTGTCGAACATCACGTCCATGTTGCCGCCTACCAGGTCCATCAGGGCCGGGCCCGAGCCCCGGTAGGGGAAGTGGATCATGTAGGTGCCTGTCATGCTCTTGAACAACTCGCCCGCCAGGTGGATGGAGGTGCCGTTGCCACTCGATGCCATGTTCAGCTTGCCGGGGCTGGCCTTGGCCACGCGGATGAAATCCTGCACGTTGTTGATGTTCATCTCGCGCGCCTTGTCGGCGTTCACCACCATCACATTGGGCACGGCCGCCACCAGCGTGATGGGCGCAAAGTCCTTGATCGGGTCGAAGGGCATCTTCTCGTACAGCGCGCGGTTGATGCCGTGCGTGCCCACCGTGCCCATCAGCAGGGTGTAGCCATCGGCGGGTGACTTGGCCACGATGTCGGCGCCCACGTTGCCACCGGCGCCGGTGCGGTTGTCGATCACAAACGCCTGGCCAAAGGCCTTCTGCAGCTCGGGGGCCATGGCGCGGGCCAGCAGGTCGGTGGTGCCGCCCGGGGCAAAGGGCACCACGATGCGCACGGGCTTGTTGGGCCAGGCGCTTTGCGCCAGGGCTTGCTGGGCGCCCAGGGGGCCCAGCAACAGGGTCAGGCCCAGCAGGCCACCGGGCAGGTGGCTCAGCCAGGTGCGGCGGCGCAGGGGCCGGGTGAGGGCGGTGTGGCGGGGGCGGGTCATGCTTGTCTCCAGGAGGTGGGCAGCAACACAGGCCGCCCGTTCATATGGGGTTGGGGTGGGGCTGGGGTGATCCGGGACGCGGGTCAGTGCGGGCGCCCGCCTGGGGTGGGCCCTTGCGAGAGCACCTCGATCAGGTCGTCCAGGCTTTTTTCGAGCCGCATGCGGCGCGCCGCATTCAGGCCCCGGAACAACTCGGCCTCGCGCTCATTGGCCAGGGGCTGGATCTGCTGGTGCAGGGCCAGCCCTTGCGGGCTCAGTTGCAGGCATTGGCGGCGTTGGTCTTGCGGGTCGGGGCTGCGCAGCAGCCGGTCCTGGGCCGTCAGGCCCGCCAGGGCGCGGCTGATCGACATCTTGTCCAGGCCCGTCAGCTCGGACAGCCGGGCGGCCGACAGGCCGGGTTGTACGGCCAGCAAGGCCATCACCCGCCACTCATTGAGGGTCAGTTGGTGCTGGCGCCCGACCTGGTCATGAAAGGGGCGCACCGTGAGGTTCATCAAGCGCACCAGCTTGGAAAACAGCGGGGCATCGGGCGAATTCATGGGGGATGGGCGGTGTTGACCGTATGACCGGAGGGTGTTTCAAGCGATGGTAACGATCGTTACCAAGCCGCCCCCCCCGGGCTTTCCCTGGCTTCCAGACAAGAAAAAACCGCCTGGCTCGCGGACGAGGCAGGCGGTTTGGGTGGGTGCAAAAGAAGGATGCGCCTTCAGTCGAAGGCGCCCTGCACAGCGCGCATCAGTCGGCGTACACGCCGGCGGCCTTGATGATGGGGGTCCACTTGGCGATTTCGGCTTGCACGAACTTCTTGTGTTCGGCGGGCTCGACGCGGCGGTCGGTGGCGACCACGGCGCCCAGGCCTTCTTGCTTCTTGATGAACTCAGGGTCCTTGAGCGCGGCCTTCAGCGCGGTGTTGATCTTGACCTGGATGTCAGCCGGCGTGCCCTTGGGGGCGTACAGGCCGTGCCAGATGGTGATCTGGAAGTCCTTCACACCCGATTCGGCCAGGGTGGGCAGGTCTTTCAGCAAGGGGGTGCTCAGGCGCTTGGCCGTGGTCACGGCGTAGGCCTTGACCTTCTTGCCTTCGATCTGGCTGGTGGTGTTGGTGGTCTGGTCACACAGCAGATCGATCTGGCCGCCGATCAGGTCGGTGATGGCGGGGGCGGTGCCCTTGTAGGGCACGGTGGTCATGTCGGTCTCGATGGCATTCTGGTACAGCAGCCCACACAGGTGCGAGGCCGAGCCCACACCCGCGTTGCCCAGGTTGATCTTGCCCTTGTTCTGGGCGATCCAGGTGGCCAGTTCCTTGTAGTTGCTGGCCGGCAGGCTGGGCTTGGCGATCAGGGTCATGGGCACATCGTTGATGATGCCCAGGTACTCGAAGTCGGACTCGACCTTGAACGGCAGGTTGCGCACCAGGGCCGGCATGGTGGCCATGGCAATGTGGTTCACCAGCAGGGTGTGGCCGTCAGGTGTGGCGCGGGCCACCTTGGCGGCGCCGATGGAGCTGCCGGCGCCGGCTGCGTTCTCGATCACCACCGAGGTGCCGAGTTGCTTGCGCAGGGCTTCGGACAGGTCGCGGGCCACGCGGTCGGTCGGGCCGCCGGCCGAGAAGGGCACCACCAGGGTGATCGGCTTGTCCTTGAGGGGAAAGTCGGCGGCCAGGGCGCTGAACGATGCAGCGATCAGGGCCACCAGGGGCAGCAGCTTGGTCATGAGAGTCTCCTTCTTGATGGTGCGAAGGATGATAGCCACTGCACGCGGCGGTCGGCATCCCGGGAACTACGTACCCGACCAGGAGAAAACCCTTTGCCATCAAGGGCTTAGAGGTTCGGATGTCGATTGGGCGTCAGCCCCGTGTCAGGCGGCAGGCCGCTTTGCGGCCGGCCTGGGCTCACTGGTAACTGCGCGCGTCCTCGATCACCTTGCCGTCGTTGGGCAGGCTGCCGGGGTTGACCAGCTCGACCTCGCCGCGCAGCTTGGTCACGTCGCGGATCGCCTCGGCGATGGCGCCGGCCAGGCCCTCGGCCATTTCGGTGGTTTCCACCCGCAGCACCATCTGGTCATTGGCCATCTCGCCGCTCACCACCAGGCGCGCCTTGCGCACCTGCGGAAAGCGCCGCGCCACCTCGGCCACCTGGCCCGGGTGCACAAACATGCCGCGCACCTTGGTGGTCTGGTCGGCCCGGCCCATCCAGCCCTTGATGCGGGTGTTGGTGCGGCCCGTGGGGCAGTGGCCGGGCAGCACGGCAGACAGGTCGCCGGTGCCAAAGCGGATCAGCGGGTAGTCGGGGTTCAGCGTGGTCACCACCAGCTCGCCCACCTCGCCTTCGGGCACCGGGTCGCCGGTGCCCGGGCGCACGATCTCGACGATCACGCCCTCGTCCAGCACCAGGCCCTTGCGGGCCGAGGTCTCGTAGGCGATCAGGCCCAGGTCGGCCGTGGCATAGCACTGGTAGCCATCCACGCCACGGGCCAGCAGCCAGTCGCGCAGCGAGGGCGGAAAGGCCTCGCCACTGACCAGGGCCTTGCGCAGGCTGGGCAGGGGCAGGCCCAGCTCGGCCGCCTTCTCAACCAGGATCTTCAAAAAGCTGGGCGTGCCGATGTAGCCCGCCGGCTGCAGCTCGGCCATGGCCTGCACCTGCTGCTCGGTCTGGCCGGTGCCGCCCGGGAACACGGTGCAGCCCAGCGCATGGGCGCCGCTTTCCATCATCGAGCCGGCCGGCACAAAGTGGTAGCTGAAGCTGTTGTGGATCAGCTCGCCGGGCCGAAAGCCCGCAGCGTGGATGGCGCGCGCCATGCGCCAGTAGTCGCGGCGCGTGCCCTCGGGCTCGTACAGCGTGCCCGGGCTGGCAAACACGCGCGGCATGGCTGCACCAAAGCCCAGCGCGCTGAAGCCGCCGAACACATTGCCTGCCGCGGCGCGGGCCGCCTGCTGGCGCTCCAGCAGCTCGTGCTTGCGCGTCACCGGCAACTGGGCCAGGGCGGCGCGGCTGTCGATGCGCGCCGCCTCCACCCCGGCCAGCACCTCGCCAAAGGCGGCGGTGCGGGCCTGGGCATGGGCCACTTGCGTGGGCAGGGCGGCCATCAGCGCCGCTTCGCGATCGGCCGGCGTGCGCGTTTCCAGCGCGTCGTAGCTTGAGGTCATGGTGAATTCCTGTGAGGGGTGGACTCGGGCAGGGCTTGGGGCCATTCGGGGGCCACCAGGTGGGTTGCGGCTCCGTTCGCAGCCCAGGTCGCGGCAGGCCGGTCGGCTGATTCGGACCAGGCGCTGGCCGCCTCCAAGGGGCGGCTCGCGCCTGGCCAGACACTGGGCAGGCCCTCGGGCCGTGCCCAGGCGCAGGGGGTGTTCAGACGCAGAAAAGAAGGTGTCATGCCAGCCAGCGCTTGCGGCGCTTGTAACTTTTCACGTCTTTGAAGCTCTTGCGTTCGCCGCCGCCCACGCCGAGGTAGAACTCTTTCACGTCTTCGTTGCTGGCCAGGTCGCTGGCGGCGCCATCCATCACCACGCGGCCGCTTTCCATGATGTAGCCGTAGTCGGCGTACTTCAGGGCCATGTTGGTGTTCTGCTCGGCCAGCAAGAAGGTGACCTTCTCCTTGGTGTTGAGGTCTTTCACGATGTTGAACACCTCTTCGACGATCTGCGGCGCCAGGCCCATCGAGGGCTCGTCGAGCAGCACCATGCTGGGGTTGGCCATCAGGGCGCGGCCGATGGCGCACATCTGCTGCTCGCCGCCCGAGGTGTAGGCCGCCTGCGAGGTGCGGCGCGTCTTGAGGCGCGGAAAGTAGTTGTAGACCTTCTCGAGGTTGGCGGCCACCTCGCCCTTGTCGGCGCGGGTGTACGAGCCGGTCATCAGGTTCTCTTCGATCGTGAGGTGGGCAAAGCAGTGCCGGCCCTCCATCACCTGCACCACGCCGCGCTTGACCAGGTCGGCCGGCGACAGGTTCTCGATGCGCTCGCCCCGCAGCTCGATCGAGCCCTTGGTGACTTCGCCGCGTTCGCCCTTGAGCAGGTTGGAGATGGCGCGCAGCGTGGTCGTCTTGCCGGCGCCGTTGCCACCCAGGATGGCCACGATGCCGCCTTCGGGCACCTGCAAAGAGACGCCCTTGAGCACGAGGATCACGTGGTTGTAGATCACCTCGATGCCGTTGACGTTGAGAACGATGTTGGGTTTGTCCATGGCACTTCTTTGTGGAGAGGTCGGGGCGTGCCGGGCGATGGCCCGGCACGGAACCATTGCGTCAAGCCATCACGACTGGCAGTCGGCCGGGGTGCGCGGGGTCAGCTTCTTCTCGGCCGCGTACTTGGCGGCCGCGGCCTTGACCATGGGCTTGATGATTTGCTCGTCGCCCTGCATCCAGTCGCTGGTGATCTTCCAGGCCTTGCCGTCCCAGCTGTGCATGCGGGCCCAGTAGGCGCCCATGTGGTCCTGGCACGAGGTGCTGATGGGGCGCAGCACGCCGCCAAAGCCCAGCGCATCGAGTTTGGCCTGGGTCAGGTTCAGGTTCTCGAGGCCCCAGCGCACCTGGTCGCCGTTCATGACCTTGCCCTTGCCATAGCGCTCCTGGGCGGCGCGGATGCCCTCCACGGTCAGCATTGCGCTCATGGCGCCACGCAGCCACAGCACCTGGCCCACTTCCTCCTTGGGGCCCGTGCCCTGGCCCTTGGCGTGCAGCGTGGCCAGGGCTTCCTTGACCAGCTTGGCGTCGAAGTCGGAGCTGTTTTGCAGCGCCACGGCGTTGTAGCCCTTGGCGCCGTCGCCCACGTCACGCACATCGGGTTCGGCACCCGACCACCACACGCCGTACATCTTCTCGCGCGGGTAGCCGGTGGCCTGAGCCTCTTTGAGAGCGGTGGAGTTCATCACGCCGAAGCCCCACAGAATCGTGTAGTCGGGGCGCGACTGGCGGATCTGCAGCCAGGTGGCCTTCTGCTCCACGCCCGGGGCCGTCACCGGCAGCAGCTGCAGCTCGAAGCCGTGCGCCTTGGCGCGCTCCTGGATGATGGGCAGGGCCTCTTTGCCAAAGGGGCTGTCGTGGTAGACCAGGGCGATCTTCTTGCCCTTGAGCTTGTCCAGCCCGCCTTCTTTCTTGCCGATGGCCTGCACGAGCACGTCGCCCGCCACCCAGTAGTTGCCGGCCAAGGGGAAGTTCCACTTGAACACCGTGCCGTCGGCGCTTTCGCTGCGGCCATAGCCCAGCGTCACCAGTGGGATCTTGTCGGCGGGGGCTTTTTCGGTGATGGCGAAGGTGGCGCCGGTGGACCAGGGCTGGATCACGGCGGCGCCGCCATGGTTGCCCTTGAGGCGCTCATAGCACTCCACGCTGCGGGCGGTGTCGTAGCCGGTCTCGCATTCTTCGATCAGCAGCTTCACGCCATTGATGCCGCCGCGCGCGTTGACAAGCTTGTAGTAGTCGACGATGCCGTTGGCAATCGGCGTGCCGTTGGGCGCATAGGGGCCCGTGCGGTACGACAGCACCGGCATGTACTGGTCCTTCGCCTGAGCGAAGGCCGACGTGCTGACGAGGGAGGAAACGCCTGCGGCAAGCAGGGTGGCGGCGAGGGCCAGTTGGCGAATCTTCATGGTTGTCTCCGTTGTTGAGGTTGGAAAAGCACGGTCAGGAAAAAATGGGCAGCGAGCACACGAAGTGCGGGAGCGTGGGGGTCAGCCAGCCGGCGCCGGGCCGCCCCAAGGCGGCTGGGGCCCCCTTGGGGGGCAGCGACCACACGAAGTGAGGGAGCGTGGGGGTCATGTTCTTCAATGAGGGAAAGGCCAGAGCCTGAGCTTTTGCTTGGCTGTGGACCACAGCTTGGCCAGGCCATGCGGCTCGACGATCAGGAACCACACGATCAGGCCGCCAAAGATCATCAGCTCGGCGTGCGAGGCCGCGGTGGTGCTGATGTCACGCCCGATCAGGCCGGCCAGGAAGGGCAGGAACTGGTTCAGCGCAATCGGCAGGATCACGATGAAGGCGGCGCCAAAGAAGCTGCCCATGATCGAACCCAGCCCGCCGATGATCACCATGAACAGCAGCTTGAACGACAGGTCCACCGAGAACGCGCCCGGCTCCCAGGCGCCCAGGTAGAAGAAGGCCCACAGCGCACCGGCCACGCCGATGATGAACGAGCTGACCGCGAACGCGCTGAGCTTGGCGTACATGGGCCGGATGCCGATCACGGCAGCCGCCACATCCATGTCGCGGATGGCCATCCACTCGCGGCCGATGGCGCCGCGCACCAGGTTCTTGGCCCCCAGCGCGATCACCGCCAGGGCGCACAGGCAGAACAGGTACTTGCTCACGTCGCTCTCCAGCGCAAAGCCGAACACCTGCAGGTTGGACACCGCCACCGAGCCCGAGGAGTTGTCCAGCGTGAACCACTTGATGCGCAGGAACATCCAGTCGGCAAAGAACTGCGCCGCCAGCGTGGCCACCGCCAGGTACAGCCCCTTCACCCGCAGGCTGGGCAGCCCGAACAGAATGCCGAAGGCCGTGGCGCACAGGCCGCCGAGGATCAGCGTGGGGATCAGCGGCATGCCGGGGATGCGGGCAAAGAAGTTGTAGGCCCCATACGCGCCCACCGCCATGAAGGCGCCCGAGCCCAGCGAGATCTGGCCGCAGTAACCCACCAGAATGTTCACCCCCAGCGCGGCCAGCGACATGATCACAAAGGGGATCAGGATGGCTCGGAACAGGTAGTCGCTGGCCGTCAGCGGCACCACGACAAAGGCCAGGGCCAGCAGGACCAGCATGAAGAAGCGGTCCTGCGCGATCGGGAAGATCTGCTGGTCGGCACGGTAGGTGGTCTTGAACTGACCGTTCTCACGGTAGAGCATGGTGTGTCTCCTGCGTTTTTTTTGTATTCAGATTCATCGCGTACTTCATAGGCAATGGAATGATCTTTTGGCTTCGGCCCGCTGCGCTTGACTTGCGGTGCAAGTCAGCCTGCGCCGAAAGCTCATCGCTGGCCGTGACCGGCCCGGAATCTTTCAGATTCATCGCGTACTTCATACGCGATCGATGATCTTTTCGCCGAACAGGCCTTGCGGTCTGAACAGCAGGAACACAAGGGCCAGGACGTAGGCGAACCAGATCTCGATGCCGCCGCCCACGAAGGGGCCGAGGTAGACCTCGGAGAGCTTTTCGCCCACGCCGATGATCAGGCCGCCGATGATGGCGCCGGGCACCGAGGTCAGGCCGCCCAGGATCACCACCGGCAGGGCGCGCAAGGCCACGGTGGCGAGCGAGAACTGCACGCCCAGCTTGCTGCCCCAGATCATCCCGGCCACCAGGGCCACCACACCGGCCACGCACCACACGATCACCCAGATTCGGTTCAGCGGGATGCCGATCGACTGGGCGGCCTGGTGGTCGTCGGCCACGGCGCGCAGGGCCCGGCCCGTGGCGGTCTTCTGGAAGAACACGCTCAGCGCAGCCACCAGGGCCGCCGCGATGGCCGCGGCGATCACGTCTTCCTTATTGATCAGGATGCCGCCCTGGAAGATCGATTCGAGTGCGAACATCGGGTCTTTGGGCATGCCCACGTCGATCTTGTAGACGTCGCTGCCGAACAGCGACTGGCCCAGGCCTTCCATGAAGTAGGTGATGCCCAGCGTGGCCATCAGCAGGGTAGCTCCCTCCTGGTTGACCAGGTGGCGCAGCACCAGGAACTCGATGGCCCAGGCCACCAGAAACATCACCACGCCCGCCGCCACAAAGGCCAGCAGATTGGCCACGATGGCGTTGTCCAGGCCCGTCCAGGCCGGAATCCACTCGGCAAAGCGCGCCATCGCCAGGGCGGCGAACAGCACCATCGCGCCCTGCGCAAAGTTGAACACGCCCGAGGCCTTGTAGATCAGCACAAAGCCCAGCGCGACCAGGGAGTACAGCATGCCGGCCATCAGGCCGCCGATCAGGGTTTCTAGAAAAAATGCCATGAGGTTCTCTCCGTTCAGAGTCGGTTGGCGCCGGGCCGCCCCAAGGCGACCGAGGCCCCCTCGGGGGGCAGCGCAGTACACGAAGTGACAAGCGTGGGGGGCGTGGTTCGGTTGGCGCCGGGCCGCCCCAAGGCGACCGAGGCCCCCTCGGGGGGCAGCGCAGTACACGAAGTGACAAGCGTGGGGGTCATATTTCAATGTCCGGCGCCGAGGTAGGCGCGGATCACGTCTTCGTTGTTGCGAACTTCGTCAGGGGCGCCGTCGCCAATCTTCTTGCCGTAGTCGAGCACCACCACGCGGTCCGAGATGTCCATCACCACGCCCATGTCGTGCTCGATCAGCACGATGGTGGTGCCGAACTCGTCGTTCACGTCGAGGATGAAGCGGCACATGTCCTGCTTCTCTTCCACGTTCATGCCGGCCATGGGTTCATCGAGCAGCAGCACCTGCGGCTCCATGGCCAGGGCACGGCCCAGGTCGACCCGTTTTTGCAGGCCGTAGGGCAGCTGGCCCACGGGCGTCTTGCGAAAGGCCTGGATCTCCAGGAAGTCGATGATGCGTTCCACGAACTCGCGGTGCCGGATCTCCTCGCGCTCGGCCGGGCCGATGCGCAGGGCCTGCAGCAGCAGGTTGCTTTTGATCTTCAGGTTGCGGCCCGACATGATGTTGTCGAGCACGCTCATGCCCTTGAACAGCGCCAGGTTCTGGAAGGTGCGGGCCACGCCCATCTCGGCCACCTGGCGCGAGTTCATGTGGTCGAAGGTCTTCCCACGGAAGGTGATCGACCCCTCCGACGGGGTGTACACCCCGTTGATGCAGTTGAGCATCGAGCTCTTGCCGGCGCCGTTGGGGCCGATGATCGAGCGGATCTCGTGCTCGCGCACATTGAACGAGATGTCGGTCAGGGCCTTCACGCCACCGAACCGCAGGCTGATGTTCTTGACGTCGAGGATGACGTCGCCAATCTTTTTGGTGCTCATGTTGCTTCGCTGTGGGTCAGGCTGCGGTCTTCACCGGGGCAAAGGTCTTGGCGTCCGACAGCTTCAGCGTGGCGCTCACGCTGCCGGTGCGGCCGTCCTCGAACTTGACCTGGGTCTCGATGTACTGCTCGGTGGCGCCGCCATACAGCGCTTCGACCAGCACCGCGTACTTCTCGCCGATGTAGCCGCGGCGGACCTTGTTGGTGCGGGTCAGCTCGCCATCGTCGGCGTCCAGCTCTTTGTGCAGCACCAGGAAGCGGCTGATCTGCGAGCCCGCCAGCAAGGCGTCGGCGGCCAGGTCGGCGTTGACCTTTTCCACGCATTCGAGCATCAGCTGGTAGACCTGGGGCTTTTGCGCCAGGTCGGTGTAGCCGGCATAGGGCAGGTTGCGCCGCTCGGCCCAGTTGCCCACCGCGTCGAAGTCGATGTTCAGCATCACGCACACCCGGTCGCGCCCGTCGCCCAGGGCCACGGCCTCTTTGATGTGCGGGAAGAACTTGAGCTTGTTCTCCACGTACTTGGGCGCAAACATGGCGCCGTCGTTGGCGCCGCCCTTGAGGCGGCCCACGTCTTTCACGCGGTCGATGATCTTCAGGTGGCCATGCGCGTCGATGAAGCCCGCATCGCTGGTGTGGTACCAGCCGTCTGCGCTGAGCACCTCGGCCGTGGCCTTGGGGTTCTTGTAGTACTCCTTGAGCAGGCCGGGCGACTTGACCAGGATCTCGCCGTTGTCAGCCACCTTGATCTCCACGCCCTGGCAGGGCACGCCCACGGTGTCGGCGCGGGCCTCGTGGTCGGGCTGCAGGCACACGAACACGGCGGTTTCGGTGGAGCCGTACAGCTGCTTGAGGTTGATGCCGATCGAGCGGTAGAAGGTGAACAGGTCCGGCCCGATGGCCTCGCCCGCGGTGTAGGCCACCCGCACCCGCGACAGGCCCAGCGTGTTGCGCAGCGGGCCGTAGATCAGCAGGTTGCCCAGGCCGTACTGCAGCGCACCGAGCGCGCCAATCGGCTTGCCGTCCATGCGGTCGGGGCCAAAGCGCTTGGCAATCGCCATGCACTTGTGGAACAGCGTGCGCTTGAGCCAGCCCGCGTCTTCCATGCGGATCATCACGCTGGTCAGCAGCCCTTCAAACACCCGCGGCGGGGCAAAGTAATAGGTGGGGCCCACTTCGCGCAGGTCGATGGCCACGGTGGCGCCCGACTCGGGGCAGTTGACCACGTAGCCACAGCTCAGCCACTGCGAGTAGCTGAAGATGTTCTGCCCGATCCAGGCCGGCGGCAGGTAGGCCAGCACTTCTTCGGCCGAGCTCAGCTTGTCAAAGCTGGCGCCGGCCTGGGCGCGGTCGATCAGCGCCCGGTGGGTGTGCACCACGCCCTTGGGGTTGCCCGTGGTGCCGGAGGTGAAGAACATGGCCGCCACATCGTCGGGCTGGGCCTTGTCGACCTCTTCGCGCCAGAAGTCGGGGTGGTTCTGGGCAAACACCTGGCCGCTGGCCACCAGCTCGTCGAGCGCGCCCAGGCCTGGGTCGGTGTAGTTGCGCAGGCCGCGCGGGTCGTCGTAATAGATGTGGCTGAGGGCGGGGTACTGCTCGCGCACCTCCAGCATCTTGTCGACCTGCTCCTGGTCCTCCACCAGGCAGTAGCGCACTTCGGCGTTGTTGAGCGGGAACACGCACTCGGCGGCGGCCGCATCCTGGTACAGCGGGATCGGGATCGCGCCCAGCGACTGCGCGGCCAGCATGGTGGCGTACAGGCGCGGCCGGTTGGCCCCGATCACCACCATGTGCTCGCCGCGCACCAGGCCGGCCTGGTGCAGGCCGCAGGCAATGTGCTCGACCAGGTGGGCCAGGTCAGACCAACTGCGGGTCTGCCAGATGCCGTATTCCTTTTCTCGGATCGCTGGCGCCTGGGGGCGCTCGCTCGCATGCTTTTGCAGCAGGCGGGGAAACGTGGTGTGCATGACGGTTCCTTGTCTCCAGTTGGATGGGGCGGACTCTGCGGTCGCCGCCGGTATGCAACGAATCGTATGCAGGGGTTTGACGTCGTGTTGTCGTTGCAATGACAATTTGCGGGTTGTCCCTTGTTCGGACTTTCCCCAGTTCTGTCCCGGAGGTGTTGCATGGCCAGCGAGTCTGCGTTGTATCAGCGTCGTCGCCCCCCGACGGCGGAGGAAATGGCCGGCATCCCCTGGCTGCACCACCTGCAGCCCAACGAGCGCCAGCGCATCGAGCCTCAGCTGGTGGTGGGCGATGCCCTGCCGGGCGACTACATCTGCCGCATGGGGCGGCCGGTGAACTACTGGTTCGGTGTGGTCGAGGGCCTGCTCAAGATGAGCGCCGACAGCGCCCAGGGCCACCCCATCACCTTCACCGGCGTGCCCCCGGGCGGCTGGTTTGGCGAGGGCACGGCCATGAAGCGCGAGCCCTACCGCTACAACATCCAGGCCTTGCGCCGCAGCGTGGTGGCGGGTCTGCCGCTGGAAGAGTTTCACTGGCTGCTGGACCACTCGCTGGGCTTCAACCGCTTTGTCATGAACCAGCTCAATGAGCGCCTGGGCCAGTTCATCGCCGCGCGCGAGATCGACCGCATGAACAACCCCGACGTGCGCGTGGCCCGCAGCCTGGCCGCGCTGTTCAACCCCGTGCTGTACCCCGGTGTGGGCGAGGTGCTGCGCATCACCCAGCAAGAGCTGGCCTACCTGGTGGGCCTGTCGCGCCAGCGCGTGAACGAGGCGCTGCGCAACCTGGAGCGCCAGCAGATCATCCGGGTGGAGTACGGCGGCCTGCGCGTGCTGTCGGCCGAGGGGCTGCGCTCCACCCTGCAGTCGCAGCCCTGAGCCTGGCCGCCAGGGGGGGCTGGGGTGGGGTTTTGGGGCCGGTGCCACCGGTAACCTGCTGCTTGCTTGTACGATGGCTGTTGGTAACAAATGTTGGCGTGTGCGCTGGCACCGCGCTGACCAGGTCGGCTGGAGATCGGTAATGAAGAGCGTTTGGATCAGTCTCGGGGCTTTCGTGGCCGCTTCGGTGGGCACCGGCTGCCTGGCCGCCAGCGTGCAGTTCGACGTGCGCGACGAGGCCGGCAAACCTCTGACCGACGCCGTGCTGTTTCTCGAATCGCCTGAGGCGGCCAAGGCCGTCAAGCCCCTGCAGGGCGCCGAGATGGCCCAGCAGGGCAAAGAATTCGTGCCCCGGGTGCTGGTGGTGACCAAGGGCACCGAGCTGGCCTTTCCGAACCGCGACAAGGTGCGCCACCACGTCTATTCGTTTTCGCCCGCCAAGAAGTTCGAACTCAAGCTGTATGCGGGCACCCCGGCGAACCCGGTGCTGTTCGACCAGCCCGGCGTGGTGCTGCTGGGCTGCAACATCCACGACTCCATGGTGGGCTGGGTGCTGGTGGTCAACACCCCGTACCACGGCCTGAGCCAGGCCGGCCGCCTGACACTCGACAACGTGCCGGCCGGCAACTACCGCTTGCGCAGCTGGCACCCCGGCCTGCCGGTGGGCGCCGCCGCGCTCGACCAGGCCCTGGTGGTGCCAGCCAGCGGCAGCGTCACGGCCGGGGTGCGCATGACAGGGCTCACGCCGTGATTCCTCGCCTCAAACGCGGTGCCTCCAGCCTGATCACGCGGCTGGTGGGGCTGTCGCTGCTGCTGTTGCTGGTGGTGCAGATCGCCGGCTTTGGCGTGGTGCGCCAGAGCATCGAGGCCAATGCCCGCCGCCAGGTGGCCCGCGAGCTCGACATTGCCGAACACGTGTGGGAGCGCATGCTGGCGCAGAAGGTGGAGCAACTGCGAGACAGTGCCACCCTGCTGGCGGCCGACTACGGCTTTCGCTCGGCCATCAACTCGGGCGATGTCGAAACCGTGCAATCGGTGCTTGAGAACCACGGCAGCCGCATCGGCGCCACGGTCACGGCCTTTCTTGACCCGCAGTTCAAGGTCACCGCCTCCAGCCTGGCCGACGAGCACATGGGGCTGGACCAGCGCCTCATCGCCGACCTGCCCGCCTACCTGAGCCGCAACCCCACCGGCGCCCCGCTGATCGTCATCCAGGGCGTGCCCCACCAGTTCGTGATGGTGCCCATGCGCGCCCCGCTGGTCATCGGCTGGGTGCTGATGGGCTTCCCCGTGTCGCAAGACCTGGGCAAGGAAATGGGCCTGCTGCTGCAGGTGGATGTGGTGCTGGTCACCCAGTCTGAAGGGCAGCGCCGGCTGGCCTTCTCCACCACCACGCCCGAGGTCACCCAACGCGCCCTGGCCCAGGCGACCGGTTCGGAGCTCAGCGGCGGCAGCGAGCTGGTGCTGGCCCGCCATGTGCCCATGAAAAGTCGCAACGGCGAGGTCGAGACGATTTTGCTGCGCTCGGCCGAAGAGGTGCTGGCCCCGTACCGGCGCCTGCAGTGGCTGCTGGCGCTGATCAGCGGTGGCGGCCTGCTGCTGGTGGCGCTGGGCAGCTCACTGGTGGTGCGGCGCATCACCACCCCGCTGCGTGACCTGCTGCTGGCCACCCAACGCCTGGCGGTGGGCGAGTACCAGACGCCCATCGCCCACCTGGAGCGGCGCGACGAGATCGGCAACCTGGCGCGCGCCTTCGACCACATGCGTGTCGACATTGGTCACCAGCAAAGCGAGATCCGCCACCTGGCCTACTGGGACCGCCTGACCGGCCTGCCCAACCGCGAGCGCTTTCGCGAGGCGCTGGAGCAGGCCATCCGCGACAACACCCCTCTGGCCCGCCCGCTGGCCGTGGTGTCGCTGGACCTGGACCGTTTCAAGCACGTCAACGATGTGCTGGGCTATGCCTTTGGCGACCGCCTGCTGCAGGCCGTGGCGGGGCGGCTGCAAAACCTGGTCACCCAGCCCGGCGACCTGGTGGCCCGCCGTGGCGGCAATGAGTTTGCCGTGCTGCTGCAAGGCTGCGACGCCAAGGCAGCCCTGGAATTCACCCAGCGCATCGCCCGTGCCTTTGAAGTGCCCCTGGCCTTCGACGACCAGACCATCGACCTGAGTGCCGGCATGGGCGTGGCCTGCTGGCCCGCCGATGCCGACAACGCCGATCTGCTGCTGAGCCGCTCCGAGATCGCCATGTACACCGCCAAGCGCAAGCTCAGTGGGGCCTTGCTGTACGACGCCGCCTTCGACTCGGCCAGCGGCCAGATGCTGTCGCTGCTGACCGAGATGCGCCGTGCCGTGGAGCACAACGAGCTGCGCCTGTTCTTGCAGCCCAAGGTCAGCCTGCCCGGGGGTGAGGTGTTGGCGGCCGAGGCCCTGGTGCGCTGGCAGCACCCGCAACGCGGGCTGGTGCCGCCGATGGATTTCATCCCCTTTGCCGAGCAGACCGGCTTTGTGCGCCAGTTGACGCTGTGGATGTTCGAGGCCGCCACCCGCCTGATCGCCGGCCTGCCCGAGCCCCTGGCGGGGCTGCGCATCTCGATCAACCTCTCGACCCGCGACCTGCTCGACCCCGAACTCAGCACCCGCCTGGGCACGCTGCTGCAGCGCCACGAGGTGCGGCCCGAACGCTTTTGCCTGGAGATCACCGAGAGCGCCATCATGGACGACCCGCAGCGGGCCGAAACCATGCTCAACCGCCTCTCAGAGCAGGGTTTCAAGCTCTCGATCGATGATTTTGGTACCGGTTATTCGTCGCTGGCCTACCTGAAGCGGCTGCCGGTGGATGAGCTGAAAATCGACAAATCCTTCGTCATGGGCATGGAAAAAGACGAAGACGACGCCAAGATCGTGCGATCGACCATCGACCTCGCGCACAATCTGGGCCTCAGCGTGGTGGCTGAAGGCGTCGAAAGCGCCGCCATCATGGAGCGGCTGGGCCAGCTCCAGTGCGACGAAGCCCAGGGCTACCACATCAGCCGGCCATTGCCGGCCGAGGCGTTCCTGACCTGGTGCGCACAGCAGACGGCCGCAACCGCCCCCGCCGCCTGAGTTTTCCGATTTCAACACGCAGCCGCCTGGCACGCTTTGCAGGCGCTGCGGCTTTCACCTCATCAGCATGTCCGATTCCAAACCCCGACTCACCCTGCGCGCGCCGCGCCCCGAAGGCGACAAGGCCGCCCCCCCCCGCAGTGGCGGCGCGGCCCGCCCGCCCTCGGCCGGCCGCCGTGGCCCCGCCCCGGGCGGCAACCGCGATGCGGGCGACCGCCGTGGCCCGGGGGCCGGCCCCCGCAGCGGCCCGGGCGGACGCCCCGGCCCCGGCGGCCCGGGTGGCCCCTTTGGCTCGCGCGGCCCTGGTGGCCCGGGCGGCCCCCGCACTGGCGGCGCCCCCCGTGGCGGCCCGCGTGACGATCGCCGCGATGACCGCCGTGATGACCCCCGCGGTGCCCGCCGCGACGACCGCCAGGACGGCGCCCCGCAGGACGATCAACGCTTCAGCACCCGCACCGGCATCCGCACCTACAACGTGCCCGCCGAGCGCACCCCCATCCCGGTCAAGCGCCCGCTGCCGGCCCCTGGCGCCGAGCGCCGCCCCGACCGGGGTGAGCGCCCTGACCGTGGCGAGCGCCCGGCTCGCACCGAAGGCGCCCCGCGCACCGAGGGTGGCATCGAGACCGTGCGCCTGAACAAGCGCATGGCCGAGCTGCGGCTGTGCTCGCGCCGCGAGGCCGACGACTGGGTCGAAAAAGGCTGGGTGCGCGTGAACGGCGAGGTGGCCGAGATGGGCCAGCAGGTCAAGCACAGCGACCGCATCGAGATCGCCCCCGAGGCCCTGGGCCAGCAAGAGCAGCAGGTCACCATCCTGCTGCACAAGCCCATGGGCTACGTGAGCGGCCAGGCCGAAGACGGGCACGAGCCCGCCGTGGTGCTGGTGCAGGTGGCCAACCACTGGCATGGCGACACGGCCAACATCCGCTTCAACCACTCGCAGCTGCGCGGCCTGGCCCCGGCCGGCCGGCTCGACATCGACTCGGTCGGCCTGCTGGTGCTGACCCAGGACGGTCGCGTGGCCCGTCAGCTGATCGGCGAAGACTCTGACACCGAGAAGGAATACCTGGTGCGTGTGACTTACGCCGCCGTCACCGGCGACGTGGCCCTCAACGTGCAGGCCGCCTTCCCCCCTGAGAAGCTTGAGCTGCTGCGCCATGGCCTGAGCCTGGACGGCGAGCCCCTGCGCCCGGCCCAGGTGGACTGGCAAAACCCCGAACAGCTGCGTTTTGTGCTCAAAGAAGGCAAAAAGCGCCAGATTCGCCGCATGTGCGAGCAGGTGGGCCTGAAGGTGGTGGGCCTCAAGCGCATCCGCATCGGCCGGGTGGTGCTGGGTCAGCTGCCGGTGGGGCAGTGGCGCTACCTGACGCCCGGCGAGCAGTTCTGACGCCACGGGTACCCACCCTGCCAGGGGTGGGGCGCAAGCGGGAGGGGCGCATTTTTTGCGCCAGCGCACGGGAATCACTAAATACAGTCTGTAACATGTGGCCCTGGCCCGAACCGGGCCCTGAACGATCTGCCGGAGATGCCGATGAGCTCGAACAAATACCGTCTTGTGACCCGCAGCGACTTTGATGGCCTGGTGTGCGCCGTGCTGCTCAATGAACTGGAGCTGATCGACGAGATCACCTTTGTTCACCCCAAGGACATGCAGGATGGCAAGGTGGCCATCAGCTCGCGTGACATCACCACCAACCTGCCCTACGTGCCCGGCGCCTACCTGGTGTTTGACCACCACGAGTCGGAAACCGTGCGCAACACCGGCGAGCGCGCCAACCACATCATCGAGGCCCATGCGCCCTCGGCTGCCCGCGTGGTGTTCAACCACTACGGCGGCAAGGCCGCCTTCCCGCGCATCACCGACGAAATGATGGCCGCGGTGGACCAGGCCGACTCGGCCCAGTACTCGCGCGAAGACATCCTCGACCCCCAAGGCTGGGTGCTGCTGAACTACCTGATGGATTCGCGCACCGGCCTGGGCCGCTTCCGCGAGTTCCGCATCAGCAACTACACGCTGATGATGGACCTGATCAAGTACTGCCGCGACCACACCATCGAGCAGATCCTGCAACTGCCCGACGTGCAAGAGCGCGTGACCCTGTACTTTGACCACGCCGCCCGCGCCAAGGAGCAGATCCTGCGCTGCGCCACCCAGATCGACAACCTGGTGGTGCTGGACCTGCGCCAGGAGGAAACCATCTGGGCGGTGAACCGCTTCATGATCTACGCGCTGTTCCCTACCGCCAACATCTCGATCCACGTGATGTGGGGCCTGCAAAAGCAGAACACCGTGCTGGCCACCGGCAAGTCGATCCTCGACCGCAGCAGCAAGACCCATGTGGGCAACCTGATGCTCGAATACGGCGGCGGCGGCCACAATGCAGCCGGCACCTGCCAGATCGCCAACGACCGCGCCGACGAGGTGCTCAAGACCCTGGTGCAACGCATCAACGCCGACGGCTGAGGCCGGCCGGGGCGGGGTGGGGCGCTTGACGCGCCTCGCCCTTCGCCTGACCCCACCTCACCCCTCTCATCTCGATTCCAGGCCCCGGCCCCAGGCCGGCCACCGCATGCCTGACATCCTCACCCTCACCCTGAACCCTGCGCTCGATGTGCTCAGCGCCATCGACCGGGTGGAGCCCACCCACAAGCTGCGCTGCAGCGAGGCCGTGATGCACCCTGGCGGCGGTGGCATCAATGTGGCGCGGGTGCTGCACCGCCTGGGCGCTGATTGCCTGGCCCTGTACACCCAGGGCGGCGTCACCGGCCACGAGCTGGCCACCCTGCTGGCCCAGGAAGGCGTGCCCGCCCAGGGCCTGCCCATTGCCGCCGAAACCCGCGAAAGTTTCTCGGTGCACGAAAACAGCACCGGCCTGGACTACCGCTTTGTGCTGCCCGGCCCCCGCCTGCAGCCCGCTGAGGTTGAGCAGGCCCTGCAGGGTGTGGCCCGCCACGGCGCGGGGGCGCGCTACTGGGTGCTGAGCGGCAGCCTGCCGCCCGGCGTGCCCGATGCCTTGTACGCGCGCCTGGCGCAGCAGGCCCAGGCCCAGGGCGCCCGCCTGGTGCTCGACTCATCGGGCCCGGCGCTGCGCGCTGCGCTCAGCGCCGGGGTGTTTCTGTTCAAGCCCAGCCTGCGCGAGCTGTCTGAGCTGGTCGGCCAGCCCCTGCCCGGCGAGGCCGAGCAGCTGCACGCGGCCCGCCAGCTCATGGCCGCCGGCCAGGCCCAGGCTGTGGCCCTGACCCTGGGCGAGCAGGGCGCCTTGCTGATCACCCCTGAGCAGGCCTGGCGTGCCCCCCCACTGCCCGTGGCCGTGGCCAGCACCATCGGGGCCGGCGACAGCTTTGTGGGCGGCCTGTTGGCTGCGCTGGCGGCTCAGTCGGGTGAGGCCGGCAGGGGCGCTTCGGTTGGCAGGGTCGATTGGCCCGGTGCCCTGGCCATGGCCATGGCCGCCAGTGCTGCGGCCCTGCTGCACCCCGGCACCGCCCTGTGCCGGCTGGGCGATGTGCAGCAACTGCTGCCCCAGGTGCAGCTGCAGCCGATTTAAGCGCTACAGCGGGGCTGTGGCTGGCCGCGCTTTTATGACGGGTTGGCGGCAGTTTGACGGGCTTTGAAGTCTTTTTGCCTGCTTTTCTGCCGTGTTTTGCCGCTGCCTCTTGAAAGCCGGCGCAACGCCCATAATTCACGCCTGCCGGGGGGGCCTGCCCACCCCCGAAGATCTTCTACTGCAACAGTCCACCCTAGAAACACCATGAGCAAACAGACCCTGTCATTCCAGGCCGAAGTGGCCCAACTGCTGCACCTTGTCACGCACTCGCTGTACTCCAACCCCGAGATCTTCCTGCGTGAGCTGATCTCCAACGCCAGCGACGCCTGCGACAAGCTGCGTTTTGAGGGCTTGAACAACGCCGCCCTGTTTGAAGACGCGCCCAACCTCGAGGTGCGCGTGGCCTTCGACAAAGCCGCCCGCACCATCACCATCACCGACAACGGCATCGGCCTGTCGCAGCAAGAAGCCATCGACAACTTGGGCACCATCGCCAAGAGCGGCACCAAGGATTTCGTGAGCAAGCTCAGCGGCGACCAGAAGGCCGACGCCCAGCTCATCGGCCAGTTTGGCGTGGGCTTTTACTCGGGCTTCATCGTGGCCGACAAGATCACCGTCGAATCGCGCCGTGCCGGCCTGCCGGCCGCAGACGGCGTGCGCTGGATCAGCGGCGGCACCGGTGACTTCGAGGTGGAAACCATCGACCGCCCCCAGCGTGGCACCAGCATCACCCTGCACCTGCGCGAAGACGCCGAGGAATACCTCAACCTCTGGAAGCTCAAGTCAGTCATCAACAAGTACTCTGACCACATCAGCCTGCCCATCCTGATGGAAAAGGAAGAGTGGAAAGAGGGCGAAAACGACCAGCCCGGCGGCATGGTGCCCACCGGCGAGTGGGAGGCCGTGAACAAGGCCAGCGCCTTGTGGACGCGCAACAAGAAAGACATCACCACCGAGCAGTACAACGAGTTCTACAAGGCCATCAGCCACGACTTTGAAGACCCGCTCACCTGGTCGCACAACCGCGTGGAAGGCAACACCGAGTACACCCAGTTGCTGTACATCCCGGCCAAGGCCCCCATGGACCTGTGGAACCGCGACAAGAAGGCCGGCGTCAAGCTGTACGTGAAGCGCGTCTTCATCATGGACGACGCCGAAGCCCTGATGCCCACCTACCTGCGCTTTGTGAAGGGCATCATCGACTCGGCCAACCTGCCCCTGAACGTGAGCCGCGAGCTGCTGCAAGAAAGCCGCGACGTGCGCGCCATCCGCGAGGGCTCGACCAAGCGCGTGCTGAGCATGCTCGAAGACCTGGCCAAGCACGACAAGCACGACGCCACCCCCGGCGCCGACGGCGTGACCGATGTGGTCGATGCCGACGACAAGGCCAAAGAGGGCAAGTACAGCCGCTTCTATGCCGAGTTTGGCGCCGTGCTGAAAGAAGGCCTGGGAGAAGACTTTGCCAACACCCAGCGCCTGGCCAAGCTGCTGCGCTACGCCAGCACCCAGAGCGACACCGTCAGCGTGAGCCTGGCCGACTACAAGGCCCGCATGAAGGAAGGCCAGGACGCCATCTACTACATCACCGCCGACAACCTGGCCGCCGCCAAGAACAGCCCGCAGCTTGAGGTGTTCAAGAAGAAGGGCATCGAAGTGCTGCTGATGACCGATCGCGTGGACGAGTGGTCGCTCAACTACCTGCACGACTTTGACGGCACCCCGCTGCAAAGCGTGGCCAAGGGCGCGGTCGACCTGGGCAAGCTGCAAGACGAAGCCGAAAAGAAGGCCGCCGAAGAGGCCGCCGAGGCCTTCAAGCCCCTGCTCGCCAAGCTCAAGGAAGCCCTGAAAGACAAGGCCGAAGACGTGCGCGTGACCACCCGCCTGGTCGACTCGCCTGCCTGCCTGGTGGTGCAAGACGGCGGTATGAGCACCCAGCTGGCCCGCATGCTCAAGCAAGCCGGCCAAAGCGCCCCCGAAGCCAAGCCGGTGCTTGAAGTCAACGCCGAGCACGCGCTGGTCAAGAAGCTTGACGGCAGCGTGCACTTCAACGACCTGGCCCACATCCTGTTCGATCAGGCTCTGCTGGCCGAAGGCGGCCTGCCGGAAGACCCGGCGGCTTATGTGAAGCGGGTGAATGCGCTGCTGGCTTGATCGATCGGCCAACCGGCGCCTCAGGCGCTATTGGCCATCAGCTAAGTGCCCAAGCCAAGGGGTGCCGTGAAAAGGGAACGTGTTCGACACGTTCCCTTTTTTGTTGGCTCTCCTGCCGAGATCACTCGGTTTGCGAGGGGCTGGATTTCAGGTCTGGGTTCTACGCCCCGGCGCAGTCAGTACCTTGGCCGTTCATACATACCAAGCCGTGCCGCCAAGTCATTGACATGCTCCGAGTGGTTCGCCGCTTCGCAGCAAGCGGCGGCACCATCAACGGCCAGATCTTGGCAGGCATCGCCAAGTTTTGGCCACTGGCGCTGAAAACCGGCCGTCGTATTCAACCTCGCATGATCCGATATTTGCTGGCAACTTCTTGGCCAAGGTGGCGCTGGTTTCGGCATAAAGGCAGGACACCCAGTAGGCCTGCACAGTGTCTGGAAAATGCCAGACGGCAATGCGCCCGCTTTTGATTGTCCGTGCGCCATCAGGTGCAAGAATTGCTTGATCGGAGGGGGGGCCAAGTGAGAATGAAACACCGACATAAGGATGCCGGTCGTCAGTGTTGATCACCTCCCAGCCGCTTGGAGACTCCGATACATTCGCCGCCACCTTCAACTCGGATGGGCAGGCATAAAAATCGGCTGCACGAGCCGTCTGCCCGAACAGGGATAACAACATCAGCGGTAGAAAAGCAATTTTGAGCGAAATCATTTTCATTCGATCACAGCAAAAGCGTCCCCATTATTGCTCGGATCCAAATAGCTGCCATCCTTTCTCTTTCCTTTAAAACTCAATCTCCGCAGTCGAATCGTTTGGCTGCCTAGCCACTGGTCCACAACCCAGATTCCCAACGCATCTTGCTTCACGTAGAACGCGGCGTGATTTCCGGATGTGTTGTTTTGGTATTTTCCATCCACAAATGTCGCAATGGCTGTTCCTTTTGCAAGTAATACATTGCCTTTCACGGCAGTCCCCTGCCTCCAGAGGGCGGTTGGAGGTGCTCCAGCATATTCCCTGACAAGAGCAACGCATTGCTTGGTGCCGATGGTTGGAAGTTTTACCAGTTTTTCGGCATCAGAATAAGTGTAAGCCATAATTTTTGTGAGCTCAGGATGTGAGTTGGTGAGATTTTCTAGATGAAATTCATCATTGGGAGTCAATGAGTTGATGCAAATATGGATTTGAATCACCCATGGGATCAAGGCGATGCAATTGAAAATAAGATGAGTGGCCTCTCTTATATGCTCAGTGCTGACATGGGCAGTCCGTCTCGAAAAATCGCAAGTACTTGATGGGTCTTGCGACTCCCAGATTCGCTGAGTACGGGATTTGCAAGGTATGGTTTTGGCAGTGCCAGTTTCTTGCCAATGAGGCCGAGCACTTTCATGCAGCCCAAGTCTTCACAACATCAGTCTGGGGAGTTGTTTCGTCCACGGCTGGACGAACAGATCAACCTGCGGCACCCCCTGGTCAAGAAGCTCGACGGCAGCGTGCACTTCAACGACCTGGCCCACATCCTGTTCGACCAGGCCCTGCTGGCCGAAGGCGGCCTGCCGGAAGACCCGGCGGCGTATGTGAAGCGGGTGAATGCGCTGCTCGCCTGATTGATCGGCCTGATTTTTCCGATCTGCCTGCAACAAAAAGCCGGGGCCCTGACGGGCCCCGGCTTTTTGGGGGTTTGACGGCCGGCTGCTTGCCCCTCTTGTCTTTTGTCGTCCGCCTCAGCCGGATCGCGCCGCAGCCTCTTCCATGCGGCGCAGCAGGCGTGCCGCCAGGGCGTTCAGGCCGCCGCCGCGGGTGAACTCCAGCGCCGGCACCTCCACCCCCAGCGCGGTGGTCACGCGCAGGTTCAGCTCAACCGCCATCAGCGAATCCATGCCCAGCTCGGGCAAGGGCGTCTGCCGGTCCACCGAATCGGCCGGGATGCCCATCACCGAGGCGATGTGCCCGGCCAGCAGCTCGCTCAGGGCCTCCACACGGGCCTCGGCCGGCAGGGCGGCCAATTGCGCCATCACCTCGTTGCCGGCCCGGCTGCCGGCCCGCGCCGCGCTGACCAGCTCGGCAAAGCGCCGCACCGAGGCCGAGGCCGCGTGGGCCCGGCCCCAGCTGTCCCAGTCGATCTCGCAGATCACGGGCTGGGTGGCCTGCAGCGCCAGAGCGGCGTCCAGGTATTCGCAGGCGCGCTCCATGGGCGTGGTCTTGAAGCCCATCAGCGCCAGGTAGCGGGCCACCTCGTCCGAGGCCTCGGCCATGCCGCCGCCGCTCAGGGCCCCCCAGTTCACGGCTGTGGCAGCCAGGCCCATTGATCGGCGGTGCTGGGCCAGCGCATCCAGCGCCGCGTTGGCCGCGGCATACGCGGTCTGCGGCACGGTGCCCGTGATGGCCGCCACCGACGAGAACAGCACAAACCAGTCCACCGTGATGCCGGCCTGCTGCAGTGCCCGGTGCAGGTTGAAGGCGCCCTGGGCCTTGGGCGCCAGCACTGTCTGCAGGGCCTGCTCGCTCAAGGTGCTGAAGGGCCCGTCCTGGATCACGCCGGCGGTGTGGAACACCCCGCGCAGCGGCGGCAGGTGGGCCTCCACCGACTGTATGGACTGCAGCAAGGCCAGCACCTCGTCGGGGCGGGTGATGTCGAGCTGGCGGCTGATCACCTCCACCCCCTGGGCCTGCAGAGCGGCCACGGCCTGGGTCTGGGCGGGCAGCGTGGCGCCGCTGCGTCCCACCAGCACCAGGTGGCGTGCGCCCCGGGCGGCCAGCCAGCGTGCGGTGGCCAGGCCAAAGGCGCCAAAGCCCCCCGTGATCAGGTAGCTGGCCCGGGCCTCGATGCGGGTGCAGGGCAGGGCGGGGCGCACCAGGGCGGTGGCGTCGTCAAAGCCCAGCAGCACCCGGCCCACATGGGCCGAGCGCTGCACCTTTTCGAACGCCTCGGCCATGCGCGACACCGGGATCAGCTCACCCGGCAGGGGGCGGTAGCGCCCCGCGGCCAGTTGCCCCAGCACCTCGGCCTGCAACTGCTGCACCAGCCCGGGTCGGAAGGCCGACATGCGATCGATGTCGATGGCGTGCAGGCTCAGGTTCTTCTCGAACGCGGCCAGGGCCAGTGGCCGGTTGGTGAAGATGTCGAGCTTGCCCACCTCGACCACCCGGCCGAACTCGGCCGCCACCTGCAGATTGGCCGCCAGGATCTCGCCCGGGGCCGAGCTGATCACCACATCGGCGCCGCGCCCGCCGGTGAGCTGGCGCACCTGCTCCACAAAGTTGAGCGAGCGCGAGTCGAGCGTGAACTCGGCCCCCATCTGCCTGGCCACGGCCTGCCGCTCGGGCGTGCTGGCCGTGGCGATCACGGTGGCGCCCGCCGCCCGTGCCGCCTGGATGGCCGCCATGCCCACGCCACCGGCGCCGCCGTGCACCAGCACCACCTCGCCAGCCTGCACCCGGGCTGCATGAACCACGCTGTAATGGGCCGTGAGAAAGGGCACCATGGCGCCCAGTTCGGTGGCCGGTGTGCCGGCCGCAATGGCCATGAAAAAGCCATGCTCCAAGCTCGTGGTCACGTAGCGCTGCGCCATGCTGCGCGTGCCGAACACCACGGTGTCGCCCACCTGCAGCCGCTGTACCCCGGCCCCGACGCGGGTCACCACACCCACCCCGCTCATGCCGAGGCTCATGCCGAAATACGTACCGCCCAGCTCTTTCTCGCTCAGCAGCCCGATGGCCTTCATGGCGTCTTTGTAGTTGAGCTCCAGGGCCTCCAGGCGCAGCTCCACCTCGCCGGCCTCGGGGGCGCGCCGTGGCAGCTCGCGCAGGGCCAGATCGGCCAGCAGCCGCGAGGCGGGCAGCTCGATCGCAAAGTTGGCCTCGGGGTCGGGCAACACGCGCCCCTGCTCCCCCTGCGCGCGGTGCTGGGCCAACGTGCGCTGCAGTTGCGGGGCCAGCGCCTGGCCGGCGTGCAGCTTCAGCTCATCGATCTCGGTGCTGCCCTGCGTCATCGTGTGCAGGGCGGCCAGCACGTTGGCAGGCGTGGCCTGCGCGTCCACGTCGAGCCAGCGCCAGCGCAGGGCCGAGTTTTCGTTGCGCAGCGCCCGGCGCGCCCCCACCAGTGTGGCCAGGCTGAGCCGGGGCGGTGCGCTGCCGGGCGCGGTGGCCGCCATGGGGCAGTCTTGCGTCAGCACCAGGCCCTGCACCAGGGGCAGGTGCACCTGGGTTTCCTCCAGCTCGGCCAGCACCTCTTGCACGGCCATGGCCACCCCGGCCAGCGTGGCCGGGCCCGCCATGGCCAGGCTCAGGTCAAAGCCGTCGGCTGCAGCCGACGCATCCGCCGCCGCATCCACCGCACCGGCCGGCCTCGGGGCCGGGGTGGCGCACACCACCACGGTCACGGCGCCCGTGGCTTCGCTCAGCATGCCGCGCAGCCTGGGCGCCACCGCTTCGGCGATCGCCCCGGGGTCACAGCCCTGCGCCGTCACCGAGCGGTTGGCCGGGTGGGTGGCTTCCAGAGCACGCACCCAGGCGCGGCTGTCGGGGCCCAGGCCGACGATGAACAGCTGCGGTGCCGGGGCTTCAGGCACAGCCCTGTCCGCGGGCGTATCCAGGGGCGTGTCCACCCATTCGTACCAGTGTGGCTGCAACTCGTCCAGCAGCGCCTGGCGTGGCGTGATGGGTCGAAACTGCACCCGGGCCAGCTCCATCGCGCAGCGGCCGTCGGGCCCGTTCAGGGTGATGTGGGCCACCAGCGCGGCCTCGTCGGGCCGGGGGGCCAGGCGCGTCACGCGCACGTGCAACTGCTCGGGCAGGGGGCCGTACTGGCGCACCGCCTGCACCGCGGCCGGCACCAGGGGGCCGCTGGCGGCGGTGTCGGAGCCGGGGCGCTGGCTGGCGGCACTGGCCCAGGCCGCCATGCACTGCAGGGCGCAGTCGAGCACGGCGGGGTGGGCCTGGTGGCGCTGCTGGCTGAGCCGGCCGTCCACCTGCGCCTCTACCCGGTCGCCAGTCACCGTGGCCTGCTGGATGCGCTGGAACTGCGGGCCGTAGCTCAGTCCGGCCGCCTGGAGCTGCTCATACAGCCGGGGGCCATCGATG
>Ga0208269_100320_pt1 | contig 26737 bp, 24 predicted proteins | sample LakWasMe88_LOW11_2_FD_183912 | JGI IMG/M metagenome (GOLD analysis project Ga0208269, IMG submission 183912) | Freshwater sediment methanotrophic microbial communities from Lake Washington under simulated oxygen tension - Sediment Metagenome... | ecosystem: Environmental > Aquatic > Freshwater >...
ACTGACTTTATCAAAGCCAAGCGTGAAAATGGCCGTCTGCGCCAGTTCAACCTGAGCTGCCTGATTACCAAAGAATTTATGGAAGCCGTCAAAGCCGATGATGAATGGCGTTTGGCCTTCCCGGTCACCGAGAAAGAAGCCATTATTGATGGTCTCAACGTCAACGATGAGTCACAAGTCGTGTGGCGTGACTGGCCAATCAAAGGCAAATATCTGACCAAAACAGAAGGCCCTGAAGCCGGTAAAGTTGCTTGCCGTATCTACAAAACCATCAAGGCGCGCCGTCTGTGGGATGTGATCATGTCCTCCACTTACGACTTTGCTGAGCCAGGCTTTATCCTGATCGACCGCGTCAACGAGATGAACAACAACTGGTTCTGCGAAAACATCCGCGCCACCAACCCGTGTGGCGAGCAGCCATTGCCACCTTACGGCGCCTGCCTGCTGGGTTCCGTCAACCTGACCAAGTTTGTGCGCCAGCCATTCACCGCAGAAGCGCATTTTGACTGGGACGAATACCGCGAGGTGGTCGGCGTCTTCACCCGCATGCTGGATAACGTGGTGGAAATCAACGGCCTGCCGCTGGAACAGCAACGCGTGGAAATCGCCCGCAAACGCCGTCACGGTATGGGTTACCTGGGCCTGGGTTCTACGCTGACCATGCTGAAATTGAAATACGGTGAAGATGACTCAGTGAAATTCACTGAAGAAGTCACCCGCATCATGGCAGAAGTGGGCTGGGAAGTCGGCGTGCAACTGGCTGAAGAAAAAGGCCCGGCACCGATTATGGACGAGAAATTTGAAGTCACCGCCGACATGCTGCGCGTACGCCCGGAAATGGCCGCCGATGGCATCAAGGTCGGCCAGAAACTGGCTGGTAAAGTGTTGCTGGGTAAATACAGCCGCTATATGCAGCAATTCCCTGAAGGCCTGCGTAACCAGATCGCCACCAAAGGTGTGCGTTTTACGCACCACAGCTCTATCGCGCCAACCGGCACCATCTCTCTGAGCTTGGCCAACAACGCCAGCAACGGCATCGAGCCTAGTTTTGCCCACCACTATGCACGTAACGTCATCCGTGAAGGCAAAAAGTCGAAAGAGAAAGTCGATGTATTCAGCTACGAGCTGCTGGCGTACCGTGAACTGGTGAATGCGAACGCCATGCCGTTCAGCGACAAGCCAGAAGAGCAATTGCCAGATTACTTCCTCGATTCATCCACCATCATGGCAAAAGCGCACGTTGATATTCAGGCCGCGGCGCAAAAGTGGATTGATAGCTCCATCTCCAAAACCATTAACGTGCCCACCGATTACGACTTTGAGGATTTCAAAAACATCTACCTCTACGCGTATGACAAAGGCCTCAAAGGTTGTACGACTTTCCGTTTCAACCCTGAAGCGTTCCAGGGCGTATTGGTGACCGAGAAAGACCTCGAAAGCACCACTTACAAATTCACGCTGGAAGATGGCACCGAGATCGAAGCCAAAGGTAACGAAGAGATTGAGTACGATGGGGAAATCCATACGGCGGCTAATTTATTCGACGCATTTAAAGAAGGCTACTACGGAAAATTTTAGTGTTTGCCTGCTGCGCTCGCCATTGCGGCGTTAAAAAACAGTTTTAAATCCTCATGTACTATTTGTACACTCCGGTTTAAAACCGCTTTTCGCCTGGCACTGGCTTCGCTCGCTGCGGCAACCATCTAAAATTTGAAAATGTTAAAAGATTGAATTTATTGAAAAATTAAGCTCCAATAGGGAGAACAACATGGCAATCAAAATCGACAAAAAAATCACCGCCTACAAACTGGTGACCGATGAAGACAAAAAAGCAGCCGAGGCCGCAGCAGCGCCTGTCGCAAACATCATTCAAATGGGTGAACCATTGAGCCGCCCAGATATGCTCGTGGGCAACACCTACAAAATCAAAACGCCGGTGACCGAGCACGCCCTCTACATCACCATCAACGACGTCATCATGTACGAAGGCACTCCACAAGAGCACCGCCGCCCGTTTGAGATTTTCATCAACTCCAAAAACATGGAGCACTTCCAGTGGATAGTCGCGCTGACCCGCGTCATGTCCGCCGTATTCCGTAAAGGTGGCGATGTCACCTTTTTGGTTGAAGAACTCAAAAGCGTGTTCGAGCCTAGCGGCGGCTACTTCAAAAAAGGTGGCAAGTTTGTGCCTAGCCTGGTGGCTGAAATTGGTGAGGTAGTTGAAAAACACCTGCAAGAAATCGGCATGCTGAAAAAACCTGGTTTAGACGAACACCAGCAAAAACTGGTTGAAGAGAAAAAAGCGGAATACCTGGAAAAACACGCCAAGTCAGGTGAAGAATCAAACGACGAAGGCTTTCCAAAAGGTGCGCAGCTTTGTAAAAAGTGTAATACCAAAGCAAGCATTTTGATGGATGGTTGCATGACTTGCTTGAACTGCGGCGATAGTAAGTGCGGTTAAAAAAAGGGGCAATCAGCCCCTTTTTTATTATCTAATATTTCTTGAGCGCTTATTTTTAAATGATAGTTACAGCTAGACAAAATCAATACATCTCAAGCTTATTTGAGTTAATTGAATTAATTTCAAAAGTTGAGCCCGAGTCCTTGGTTCAAAGAGAGCGGTTGGGTTCCGAGCTTTGTTTTGATGGTGTAGTGATCATTGCTGAAAAGATTCTTGATATCGTAAAGGAGCTTGATAGGTTAGATCTTCAAGATGTTCCATACACTACGCTTTCTGCAATTCTCGGCTACCTCAAAGAAATAAATAATATTTATGCATCTATAAAAGCTATCACCCCAGCGGAGGTTCCGAATAACAAGGCTAATTTTATTAATCAATTAGAGGACTATTGGGCAAATTTGTACCCTCAAGTATATTCAATAGTCTCTGCACAACAGTCTAAGTTATCAAGAGGTGAAATTGACTCCCTTGCAAGCCAAATTCAAACATCGGTTGCATTAGCAAGCAGTGCAACAGATTCATTGAAGGAAAAGGAAGCGCAGATTAGCTCCGAATTGGAGAGCTTCCTTGAAAAGAAATCTAAAGAGTTTGAGGCTCAAGGTTCAACAAAACTAGCTCAAGTAGAGGCAGCTTTAGATTCCATAAGAAATGCTGCTGCAGAAGCAGGGGTGAGCCAGAACTCTGTTCATTTTATAAATGAAGCAAATGAACATCTTTCATCATCAACTATTTGGTTGTGGATTATTAGTGGACTTTCAGTAGCTTTAGTTTCGTTTGCACTGTGGGGAACGGGAATTTTGGTTTTTACAGGTGCAGAAGATCCAGGCAGTAGCGCAGATTTAATACTTCAAATTAAATTTTATCTTCAAAAAACGGTAATTATATTTGTGCTTATTTTTGCTTTAATTTTAGCAACTAAGAACTATAACTCCGCACGGCATAACTATGTTGTTAACAAGCATAGAAGTAATTCTTTAAGCTCTTTTCAAGCCTTTGTATCAAGCGCATCTGATGAACAAACGAAAAATGCAGTACTTTTGCAGGCGACACAGTCAATTTTTACTCATCAGCCAAGTGGATATATTAAAACTGATGGAGAAAACTCATCACAAGGAACAGTGATTGAAGTGATGAGAGGTATTGGTTCTGTTAGTAAAGAGAAGACTAGTTAAATAGTGTGGATGAATGTTAAAGGCAATTGCCTAACTGCGCTCGAAAGCATAATTTTGGGATGTCATCGTAGGTCTTTAAATCCTTTCAAACTAACTGATGACGAAAGAAACTCTTTTTTCAGTTTTTTAGTGAGTCTAATGTCTTCTGTAAATACCGTGATGTCTTTAGAGTCAAAAAGATCACTATGTGTAGAAGACATATGCAAAATAGTGTGAATGGTTGCCAGAATTGAGATGTCACCCAACCCTGTCATATTAAAAAAAGATTTTCCCTCATGCTTATTAAGCATTTTCTTATAAAAATCAATGTAAATTGCCTGATTGAATAGGTGATGACTTTCAATGGAAATAAACTCTTTTGGTAGATTCTGATTTGTGAATGCGATCTCATCCAAAATTTCGGGAGCCAAAAAATAGGTTTCAATACATGAAGTTGTGCTCTCAAAAATATGAGTTACACAATTTGTATCAATCAAATTCATAGATGAATCTCCGCCTTAAGATCTCTGAATCCCTTTTTATTCATCCCGCCATATATCAAATATTGTGCTTGAGTCGCAGCTAGAGTTTGACTCTGAATGCCTGCCTGTATCGCCTTGTAACAAACGCCGCCGCAGAATTTCTTGACTGCGGTAGATACGTGAGGAGTTCGCATGACTCTGGTTTTTCCACCTTCAGGATGGTAGGGATCTGGCATAAGATTGTTGAACTCGGGTTCGCTAATGATTCCTCTATTTTTTAAAGTTGTCACAACTGCGGTCGGAGATATTTTTAACCTTCTCGCTATTAAATCTCTGATTTCTGAGGTGATTGGCATATTGGAATATTCGGCTATTTCAGATTCCGGCATTAAAAGCTGGCAGGTAATATTGTGTAGTGGTTGTTCTCTTTTTGTTGTCTGTGCTTTTTTATAAGTAAAGGATTTACTCATAATAAAGTTATATTGATTCAGGCCAATAATGACAAGCAAGTAAACCAGAGTGTAAAGCTGCCTACTGTCTGCTTCATCACTGATTTCGTTAGGTAAAAATATGAAAGGTACTTTGTCGTCTTGTATTGTGAAGCCACTAGTGTTTTTATATACGTTGCTATCCACGACTAAATAATGAGGAAGTAGTTTGTGGGTCAGAACACCTCGGCAGATATTGATATTCTTATTTTGAATTTTGCTTATGAAATACTCTAGAGCTTTAGTGCTACCTTTGTAAGCCCAATACTTTTCTTGATCAATTTCGAAGTATTCAATAATCTTCTTTGCAGCATCTTGCTGATTAAGGCCAATTAATAATCCAGGGAAGTCATTAATTGGTAGGTTCTTGTTCTCATTTAAGAAGTTTTGTTGGCGTATTAATCTATCAATAATTCTTTTGGATGTGACATCTCCACCGCCTTTTCTTTTTGCTAACAATTTGCTTGAGACTTTGTGTTTTCTTTGCGATTCAATGTGGGTTATGTGTTTTTTAAGATTTTTTTCATCAAGTAAAAACATTTGCCAAGGAATGAGAAGTCTTTCAGATTCCTCTTTAAGGTCATTAAACTCGATTTGATTGAGTTGCAAGGCTTTAGCTAGAACTGGTCTTGTAGGCAGTTTTTCCTCAGGATAAAGGAGTAGTAAATGACTAACTACGTTATCGCTAATTTCAGTGGCTCTATACCCTTTGATTAAAATCCACATCAGAAATACCTCTTAGATTGAAAGCTAAAAAACTTAAGTGCTAAGGGTGAAACAATGCTTCTCGCGAAAAATATACCTCAAACCGACCTGGTTGGTGTGCATTACTGTGGAATTTTAGTGATATTCGGAACATCTCAAAGTAAAAAAGCTGCAAATTGCAGCTTTTTGTGAAATATGGTTCTGATTGATTTTAGTGAAATAACTATCGATATTCTGCTAGCAGTTTGATCGGGTCACAGAAGCGGTATTTAGCATCCCTTTAACTCTTGTTTTTTACACTGTGCGGCGGATTGGGCGGCAGCGGCCATTTGTTCCTCAGTCATTTGCGCAGAAAGATAACTTAGAATTTTGGTGTGGCGATTCACAAAGCGCTTATCTTCGTTTTGAGTCGCCAGCAGTAACCACATCGCCGCTTTGACGGTATTTTGTTCAATCCCGGTCCCTTGCTGGTATAAGTTGGCCAGATAGCCTTGGGCTTCGCTATTGTTGTTGCTGGCGGCCAGGCTTAACCATTGCACTGCGGCGGGCATGTCTTGTGCAATCACGTCACCGCGCAAATACAACATGCCTAAATTAAGCTGCGATTTCACATGCCCTTGCTTGGCCGCTTGCTCGTAGTAGGTCACCGCTTGCGGGTAACTGATGCTTTGTATCTGGCGCTGGAACACCAGTGAAGCCAGTGTGTACTGCGCCTCTTTGTAATTTAACTCTGCCGATTTTGTGTACCACTTGACTGCTTCGTCCATATTTTTGGCCACGCCATCGCCATCCTGGTACATCAGGCCCAGGTTGTAGCAGGCTTTGGCATCGTTTTGATTAGCAAGTGATAAATAAATGGCATGGGCGGCGGCATAGTCTTTTTGCGAGAGCTTTTGTTTGGCTTCTTCTAAAGTGTTGGCCTGCGCCAGGCTGGCCGAACATAGCGCGATTAGCATCACCCCGGTGAACATCGCTTTGCTGAGTAACTTTGCCAAAAAACCGCTTTCTATTTGCGTCATGCCTGTTCCTTGTATGTGGGTATGCGTCGAATGAATAGTCTCAGACTTGAGCTACTTTGATAAGTGCTTTATTCAGCCAAGCCCATCCATTCTGCTGCGCCACGTGCCGAGGCTTGTACCGCTTGTTGATAGGTCGCTGCGGCTGGCAAATGGTCAGCCAGCTGGTTTAGCGAAATATAACCGGGGTCTAAGCGGACATCTTTTTCGCGGAAGATGCTGTGCTCTTGGGCGTAGCTTTCTGCCAGCGCCCTGAGCGATTCAGCAAGCGGTTTGCTCGGCTCGCTGGGGATAAAGTCGCCCAACAGCCATAGGTGCACATCTTCCTCTTGCGAATAACCCGCTTTCGGGTCTGCCAGCATAAATGCATGGTCAATTCTGGCCTGGTTTTCTACCTCTTTCGGGTCGCCATAAGCCACTTCGTAATACTTCACTTCATTTGTTAATAGTGAGGTGGGGCCGTCAATTGGCACGTTGCCAGCGGCATAATAGCCTGCAATCGCCCGCAGGCTTTGCAAATGGTGCTCTTTGCCAACAAAGTGGATGGTTTCACCGCGTGCTTGTAGCGCTTTAATGCCCGCAGCCATGTCTTGAGTGGCCGCGTAGATAAGCGCTGCGTAGCTGGGGAAAGTGTGGTTGTCGGCATTCTTTCTGGCAAGGCTGTAGTTGATCATGGCAGTGCCATTGTCATAGAGCTCTAGTGCGCTGGTGGCGGCCACTTCACCCTGCGCATCCAGCACTACCGAGACCGCCATTTTGGTACCATTTTCATTACCACCCACCAAAGCATTAAGCCAATTCTGCAATTGCTCCGCAGGCCATTCGGGATACTGTTCTCTGGCAAGCGCAAACACTTGCGGCAGCAGCCTAGTTTGTTCTGCCACGCTTAAGTTTTGCAGCCGCAACGTGGTGTATGTTGGCGGCAGGGTGAAATCGTCGTTCACTATCTTGTCATCCTATTTTATTTTCAGTGCAGTCTCGCATTGAGTTCTGCGCAATCGGCATCTTTCAAACGCTCTTCACGTAAAAGTGTAACTTGCATCGCATAGCTCATTGATCAATATGTAATTTTTATCCCATCGCGGCCAAAAAGGTATAAATTACGCACTGAAGTTACAATTTGTTACATATAACGATTAAGTCTTCTCGGTGATGCTGGGTTGAAGGGTATGAATCTTGTGCATTACGTGCATATAACAAGAATCAGGCTAGATATGTGGGGATGGTTTCAATGACGGATTTATCGTTGCAAGATCGTTCTAGATTGCTGGAATTAACGTTTGCTTTTGATGAGATTGGTGATGTAGTTTTTTTGATTAGCCAACAAGGTACGCTCTGTTATACAAATGCTTTGACCTGCCAGCTTTTTGAATATTCACAGGCTGAGCTATCCGCTTTAAATAACCAACGATTATTGCCTGACTTTTCCCATGAGTGGTGGCGCGAGCATTGGCATGCGCTGCAAAAGGTTAAATCGCTTAGCTATACAGTTAAAAGTCGCAGCAAATCAGGTCAGCATTTTGATGCAGTCATCACCGCGACAAAAATCAGTCTGGGCGAAACTGACTATAGCTTAGAGGTCTTACGCAAACTGCCGAATAGCCATGCAGATGAAGGCAAACCTGAGCAATTGGACCGCGAGCATTACCTGCGAACCTTGCTGGATAATTTTCCCTTTATGGTCTGGCTCAAAGATAAAGATAGCCGCTTGTTAGCCGCCAATAAGGCCTATGCAAAGATGGCAGGGGTCGCGACGACTTATGATCTCGAAGGCAAGACAGATTTTGATTTCTTTCCGGCCGAGCTTGCTCAGCAATATGTCGATGGCGATAAAGACGCTTTAAAAAGTGATGCGCCTATTGGCGTGATCTGCCCGATCAGGGATACGTCTGGAGAGTATTACTGGATAGAGTCCTATAAATCCTCTTTGGTCGTCGATGATCAGGTCATTGGCACCGTGGGTTACGCCAGAGATGTGACTGAGACGCTGCAACGGGAGCGTGAATATCATTCATTGATCTCAAATTTTCCTAATTCCATCGTGCGTTACAACCGTCAAAATAAGCGCACTTATTTGAATCCTAAAACTGCTGATTTTTACGGTGTTACCTGTGATTTCCTGGTTGGAAAGTCGCCTTCTGAGTATCCTGGCGGCGCTTCAGCGATCGAGTTTGAATCTCATATTCAGGAGGTCTTCGCGGCGGGGATCAATAAAAACGTAGACCTGCATTGGCAAACACCGGAAGGAAAGGGACGCATCATCCATACCTCCCTGATTGCCGAACTGGACCCGAATGGCGAGGTCATGGCTGTGATCGCGATGGGGCAGGACGTCACGGAGACAGTTGAAAGTCAGGCGCGCATTCATCATCTTGCCTATTTCGACTCGTTGACTGAATTGCCCAACCGCGCATTACTCGCCGACCGTTTGAATCAGACCATGGCTGAGGCGGATCGAAATCATCATCCATTTAGCCTGATGATGCTGGATCTGGACCGGTTTAAAGAAATCAATGATTCATATGGGCATACGGTAGGAGACCAACTGCTATGTGAGGCGGCCAGAAGGCTGGAAACACGTATCAGGCGTTATGACACCATTGCCCGCCTTGGGGGCGATGAGTTTGCGATTCTCTTATCTGAAATACATCATCCGCAAAATGCGTCTAACGTCGGCCAGAAAATTATCGAGGCCATGGCTGAGCCTTTTTACATCGCCGGTAAAGAGTTATTTATTACCGTGAGTATCGGCATTGCCGTGTTTCCTACCGATAGCCACAAAGTGGAAGATTTACTCAAATACGCGGACTCCGCTTTATATTCGGCCAAGAGCAAAGGCCGCAATAATTTTCAATTCTATTCTTCGGATCTCACAGAGAAAACGTCGGTACGCATGAATATTGAAAATGCGTTACGCAAGGCGCTACAGAAGGACGAATTCAAGCTGTATTACCAGCCGCAAGTGGATTTGATTTCCAAAGAAGTGGTGGGCGTGGAGGCGCTGATCCGTTGGCATAGAGATCATCGTGAATTGGTTTCCCCCGATCAGTTTATTGGCATTGCTGAAGAGTCCGGGCTCATCATTAGTATTGGTGAGTGGATCATATCCACTGCATGCAAAGCCGCGGTGCAGTGGAATGCGGGGCGAACTACGCCTTTTACGGTTTCGATTAACCTGTCTACCAGGCAATTTATTCAAAATGATTTATTTAACTCGGTTATCAACATCCTGACGGAAACGGGATGTAAACCTGAATGGATCAAGCTGGAGATCACCGAAAGTCTGTTGCTGGAAGATAACGAAGCGATTCAGTCCGTCCTGCAGACTTTCCATAACCATGGGCTATGTATTTCAATTGATGATTTTGGCACCGGCTATTCAGCGTTAAGCTATCTGAACCGCTTCCCCATTAGCCAGTTAAAAATTGATCGATCATTTATTAAAGATATCACCACTAACCTTGATCGAGGATTAATTGTGCAGGCCATTATCTCAATGGCCAGGAGTTTGCGAAAAGGGCTGATTGCCGAAGGCGTTGAAACAGAGGCGCAAGCCCAATACCTGGCAGCAATTGGTTGTCCTCATGCACAAGGATATTTGTTTGGCAGGCCAGTGCCCTTTGAGGAAGTCATGGTCACTGGGCAGTTGTTACAACGTTAGTAACAGTTCAAGAGGTCATGAATGTCCGCACATCAATGCGAGGGATGATTTATTTCGCATGCAATCTGGCATTCAGCTGGTCTATGACTTCTGCCCAATCGGCATCTTTCAATATCTCTTCACGCAAAAATGCGGCCTGTGCGGGTGTCCAATAGGGCGCTTCGGCCAGCGAAATATAACCCGCCAGATGGCTGTGCGTTTTAATAAAGCTCTCGATCTCGGCGTCGGTATTCGGCAAGCCGAGTTGAGCGAATAGATTATTCAGTGTGTGCAATGAAGATTCCATGAGGCTGACTCCTAAAGTCGTTATTCAAAGTAATTCTTCCACGTGTTTTTTAATATTGGCCGCCATTTTGGGGGTCGGCAAATCATTGGTATCGGTGCCAAATGGGTCTTCAATTTCTTCGGCAATCAGTTCCAGGCTGGCTAACACATAAAAAATAAACACCACGACTGGAATCACGTAATAGCCCAGGCTGAATACAAAGCCAAACGGCAGCGTCATCACGTAGAAGAAGATGAATTTCTTGATGAACGCGCTGTATGAATATGGGATAGGCGTATTCTTAATACGTTCGCACATACCGCAGACTTCAGTGAATGATTTGAGCTCGTCGTTGATGATAAACAACTGGTCGCCGCTGATTTTGCCTGTGGCGTAGAGCTCGTTGGCTTTTTGAAACAGGCGCTGCGCGATCTGGTTGGGGTGGTGTTCGTGGTGATCGATCTCCAGGTCCAGCCCTTCAAACAGCATTTTGCTGACTTCTTCATTCATCAAGTGCTTGGACAGCACCGAGGCAAAGGTCGGGATGATTTTTTTGAAGAATTGCTTATCTTCTTCGTCAGTTAAAAATGCTGACAATTTAATGGCAAGGTTGCGACTGTTGTTGACCAGTGTGCCCCAGGCTTTGCGGCCTTCCCACCAGCGGTCGTAAGCGGTGTTGGTGCGGTAGGCCAGCAGCAATGACAACACAAAGCCGACGGTGGTGTGGATTAAGGACAGGTTTTTCACATGGCTGCTGTCGGCCAGTTTCCAGTACTCGATTTCGAGGTAGGCGATGCTGCCTGCATAACATCCAATCAACAGCATCATGGGCATGAGCTGGCGGAAGGTGTCCGATTCGTGAAAGCGGAAGATGAAGGTAATCCAGTCTTTGGGGTTGTATTGAATCATGCGGTGTTGCCTGTTGAAAACTGGAAGCCAGTTTAACATGGCGACCGGAATAATAGCCGCTTGCACGGGGTGCGACGCATGACAGACGATACTGACAGCAATGTCAGAATGGATCGTCTTTTTTGTTGCAGGCTGGTTTCTTTACACTCCTGTTATCGGCCAGCCTTTCGTCCGGGCTGCGCGAGCTGTATTCATTATTCGCATTCATTTCTCTCTGGAGGTTGTTCATCATGGTATCTAGCAACAATGCATTGCAATCTGAAACGAGTATTGACCCTCTCCCTGGCATGGGGGCGATTCCGCATGCTGATGGCGTGGCTTTCAGGGTGTGGGCGCCGCATGCTGAGCAGGTGTCGGTAATCGGGGCTTTCAATGACTGGCAAGCTGGCGCTGACCAGTGCGTGAGTGAGGGCAATGGTTACTGGTATGCCGACCTGGCGCATGCCAGGCCTGGCGATGAGTACCAATATCATTTGATCAATGGCGAGCAGCAACTGCAACGCATAGATCCTTATGCCAGAGTCGTCACTAACTCTGCGGGCAATGCGGTGGTGCCTGCGTTGGATTTTTTTGATCAGCCTGGGTCTGACTTTCAAATGCCGCCATGGAATGAGCTGGTGATTTACGAACTGCACATTGGCACGTTTAACGCTAAAGACGAGACGGTAGGCACATTTGATACGGCGATTGAGCGGCTACCGCACCTGCAGGCGCTGGGCATTAATGCGGTGGAGGTGATGCCGATTGCCGAGTTTGCCGGGGATTATTCGTGGGGGTATAACCCGGCGCACCCGTATGCGGTGGAGAGCGCTTATGGCGGGCCTGAGGCGTTCAAGCGCTTTATTGCCGCCGCGCATGACTTGGGCATCGCCGTGATTGTGGATGTGGTGTACAACCATTTTGGGCCGTCTGACATTAGCCTGTGGCAGTTTGATGGCTGGCAGGAGAACGGCAAGGGCGGCATTTATTTTTATAACGACTGGCGCTCGGCGACGCCGTGGGGCGATACGCGGCCAGACTATGGCCGTGGCGAGGTGCGTCAGTATATTTTTGATAATGCCATGATGTGGCTGGACGATTATCACGCCGATGGTTTGCGCTATGACATGACCTTGTATATTCGCAGTGTCGAGGCGAGTGCGCAGCAAATGATTGTGGAGGGCTGGAGCTTGCTGCAATGGATCAACGGCGAGGTGGAACGGCGCTACCCTGGCAAAATCACCATTGCCGAAGACTTGCAAAGTAGCGCAGAACTGACGCTGAAACATGAGGATGGCGGGGCGCACTTCAGCAGCCAGTGGGATGCCGCATTTGTGCACCCGGTACGCACCGCGCTGATTGAGGTCGATGATGCCAACCGCTCTATGCCCGCGGTGCGTGACGCTTTGCTCAAGCGCTATAACGACGATGCGTTTGAGCGTGTGGTATATACCGAGTCACACGACGAGGTGGCAAATGGTAAGCAGCGACTGGTGTCTGAGATCGATCCCAGCGAGCAACCTGGGCGTTACGCTATCAAGCGTTCGTGCCTGGGTGCAGCGCTGGTGATGACGGCGCCGGGTATCCCCATGCTGTTTCAGGGCCAGGAATTTTTGCGTGACCAATGGTTTCGTGATGACCGCCCCATCGACTGGCATCGCGCAGAGGAATATGCCGATATCACCACCCTCTACCGCGATTTGATCAGCCTGCGCTTAAACCGTAATGGGTATTCTGCGGGCCTGAGCGGGCAACACACCGCCGTGTATCACGTCAACGATAATGACAAACTGATCGCCATGCACCGCTGGCAAGAAGGCGGTGCCGGTGACGATGTGGTTGTGGTATTTAATTTTGCCGAGGGGCGTAAAGATCACTATGTGATCGGTTTGCCGCAAGCTGGCGAGTGGAAGTTGCGTTTTAATAGTGACGCGACTTTATATAGCGAGCAACTGGACGAAACTCCTTCCGGCGATATCACGGCGCAGGACGAAGCGCACGATGGCCATGCGTTTTCAGCCGCCATCACTATCGGCGCTTACAGCTGCCTGATCTATACACAGGAAAAGTAACGCTTTGGTCTGCTACATGATGTCTGCGCGCAGGCATACGCCATGGTTTAAGGCATATTGAGGTGATGGCCTGCCGGGTCGTGCCCTTTTAAAAATGCGGCAAAGTCATCCGGTGACAGTGGTTTTGAGAACAGGAAACCTTGCAGCATATCTGCCCCTAGCTCTCGGCAGAGGCTGGCTTGTTCTATGGTTTCAATGCCTTCCACAATCACATCCAGATCCAGGCTTTTCGCCATGACAATCAGGGCTTTTAAAATGCGGCTGTCAGCTTCGCTCTCCGGCACGTTTTGCACGAACGAGCGATCGACTTTCAAGACCGAGGCGGGCAGCCGTTTTAAATAAGACATGGATGAATAGCCGATGCCAAAGTCATCCAGCGCGACCTGTACGCCCAAGGCTTTAAGGTGATTAAGCACGGCGGAGGTTTTGTCGAAATCTGACACCAATACGCTTTCGGTGACTTCTATAGACAGGCATTCACCCGGCAGGCCTGCGGCGGCCAGGTCATGTTGAATATCGCTGAACATACTCTCTTGTTGCAGCAGTTGCTCGCTGGCATTGACCGCTAATACAAATGCGTGATTGATCAGCCCTTCGTTGCGCCATTGCGCGACCTGCATGCAGGCCAGGCGCCTGTTCTTGGTATCAATCGCAGCCAGAAAGCCGAGCTCTTCAACGATATCGATAAACGCAATCGGCGCTAACAGGCCTTTGCTTGGGTGGTTCCAGCGCATGAGCATTTCTGCGCCGCAGATCTGGAAATTTTTGGCGTTGATCACTGGTTGATAGTATTGCACCAGCTGGTTTTGCAGACGTTGCGAGCGCAGTTCACCTTCGAGCATGATTCTGTGCAGAATCTGGTCTTGCAGGTCTTCGCTGTAAAAATGGAAACCGTTGCGGCCTTCGCGTTTTACCTGGTACATCGCCAGGTCGGCGCGCTTTTGCATGTCTTCCGCAGTGAGCGCACACTTGGGGTAGGTGGCAATGCCGATGCTACAGGTGACAAAGTGTTCGGTGTTGTGGAGGGTGATGGGTTCGCGCACGCTCTCGAGCACACGTTGCGCCAGCGCGCCGACCGAGGTTTCGGTATCCAGGTCGTGGACGACGATGGCGAATTCGTCTCCGCCCAGGCGGCAAACCACGTCGCCTTCGCGGACGACGGCCAGTAATCGCTGGGCAATCTGCTGCAATAACTGGTCACCGGAGTCGTGGCCTGAGCTATCGTTGATTAATTTAAAATTATCAATGTCGAGGTAAATCAGGCCGAGCTGGAAGTTCAGGCGATGCGCGCGCTGAATCGCCCCCCGCAGATGCTCTTCAAAATAATAGCGGTTGGATAACCCGGTCATGGGGTCGTTTTCAGCCAGGTATTTGAGGCGTTTGTGGGTATCAATCAGTTTGCTGTTGAGCGCGTGGCGCGCTTGCGCGTGCACCAGTGCCTTGGTCAGGTGCCGCTCTGACAGTTCTTTTTTAAGCAGGAAGTCTTGTGCGCCGGCGAAAATACAGTTGCGCTCTATGACTTCGTTGTCTTCCATGCCGGTGAGGATGACGACGGCAGCATGTTTTTCGGTGTGCTGAGTGAGCTGGTTTAAGACATCCAGGCATTCCATGTCGGGCAGACGGTAATCAAGCAGCACGACATCAAAGGTGTCTTCATCATACAGTTTCAACGCTCTCACGGCCGTATTGGCCTGTACGATGTCTTTGACCAGTTTGGGGTTTTGCAACACGCGGATTACTGCCATGCGGTCCAGTTCATCGTCATCAACAAGTAGCAATCGCATGTTTATTCCTTTGTGACGGGGAGTTCGACCAGGCGCCAGTAATGCTCAATAAAGCCGATGACTTCAAGAAAGTCGCGGTCCATGTGTTGCTTGAAGACATAGCCTGCAACATGGTTGCGATAAGCGGCCACCAGGTCTTCATCTGATTTTGAGGTGGTGAGGACAAAGACCACAGCATGTGTCAGCAATGGGTCGGTGCGCAGGGTTTGCAGAAATTCAAGGCCGTTCATGCGTGGCATATTGAGGTCGAGCAAAATAATATAGGGCGCTGGCACGGCGCCGGTACGCAATAATTCCAGTGCCTCGCGGCCATCGCGCGCACGTAGCACGGTGTTTAACAGCCGCAGCTTGCGCAATGCCCGTTCCAGGGCGATGGCGTCAATATCGTCATCGTCAACGATGAGTAAAGTGACTTCTTTATAGTTTTGCTTCTGCAGGATTTGCACGGGTCAGCCTCTCCTCTATATTGATTGGCCAGGTAAACCGGATAGCACAGCCACGGATGCCGTCAGAAACAATACTGGTGTTGCCGCCATAGGCTTCCACAATCTTTTTCACCAGCGCCAGCCCCATGCCGCTGCCTTCTACTTCATCACGTGGCCGCAGGGTTTGAAACATGATGTAGACACGCTCCTGGTATTCTGGCGAAATGCCCGGCCCGTCGTCAGTGACGCTGAATTCATAAAAACCTTTGCCGGCAGTGCGACCACTCAGCTGAATGCGGCCTTGCGCTTTATCATGGTGCTTGATGGCGTTGGCAAACAGATTGCGCAGCACTTGCTCCAGCGGCGTGGCAAGCGTGGTAAAGGTGGGCAAATCTGGGTCTACTGCCAGGGTGAAACCTTCAGGTGGCGCTTGTAGTTCGAAAACAGTTTGCGCCCATTTGCCGAGGTCGACCTGGCTGACGCTGCCTTCCATGCGCCCGGCGCGGGAGTAGGCGAGTAAGTCATCCAGCAGGCGCTCCATTCTGCGCAGGCGGCCACGTAGCAGGTCCATGTGTTGCGGGATGGCATCGATTTGACCATTGTTGAGGTCTTCTTCAATCCAGTGCGAAATCTGGAAAATACCGCGCAACGGTGACTTGAGGTCATGTGAGGCGACATAGGCAAAGGTCGCCAATTCTTTATTGCTGCGCTCAAGTTCATCGCGGTGTTCCGCCAGTTTTTCACCCGCTTTTACCCGCGCAGAAATATCGGTAATGGCTGACAGTACTTTGACGCCATCGTCGGTTTCGATCGGGTTAAGCCCCACCTCTACCGGGAATTCGCTACCGTCTTTGCGACGGCCAAATAAGTCGCGCCCGCTGCCCATGGCACGTGGGCTCAGGTCAGAAAAGAAAGAAGCACGGTGATGCGGGTGTTGATGGCGGAACCGTTCGGGCAGCAGGATATCTATCGACTGGCCCAGTAACTCAACCCGGCTATAGCCAAAGATGCTTTCTGTCTGGTTATTCACCATTTCGATGATGCCGCCTTTATTCACCATCACCATGGCGTTGGGGGCGGCTTCAACCACTTGACGAAAACGCTCCTCCATTCTTTTACGCGCCGAAATGTCGGTAATGGCTGATAGCACCTTAATGCCATCATCAATTTCAATCGGGTTCAGCCCGACTTCTACCGGAAACTCGCTACCGTCTTTGCGGCGGCCAAATAAGTCGCGTCCGCTCCCCATGGCACGTGGGCTCAAGTCAGAAAAAAACGAAGCACGGTGATGCGGATGTTGATGGCGGAATCGCTCGGGCAGCAGGATATCTATCGACTGACCCAGTAACTCGGCCCGGCTGTAGCCAAAGATGTTCTCTGTCTGGGTGTTCACCATTTCGATGATGCCAGTGTGATTGACCATCACCATCGCCGTAGGTGCGGCTTCCACCACCTGGCGCAAGCGCAGATTGGCCCGTTCGATATCCCCAATGTCATCATGCATGACCAACCCCTTTGCACCAACAAAACTTGTCTGGCGAGTGTGAATCTAACTGCGAATGTCTCTGGAATGCGTGCTACGGATACTTTGTTCTATTTACGCTCAAGTATATCCATGACGTTGTTGGGAATGCAATGTGTAAGGCCAATGTTTGTGACGATATTTTTTGTCCGCATGACTGACGTTGAGTCATACGAAGAGATGGCTGTATGACGTTGAGGCACAAAGTATGAATGTTGCCTCAACGTGAAACTGTTGGGATGTTATGGGATGCCAATAATCTTGAGGTATTCCTCAAGGGTCAATGTGAGTGTTTGCAGCGAGTTATTCACTTCGTCTAGATGCGCATTTCCATTCAGGTGCAGTTGCTCTAACAACGCTTTGTGTTTTTCAACCGCGTCTAAATGCGCCTCCAGTTTTGCTTCTTTGAGTGCTTTGGTCATGGTCAGTCCCCTTCACAAGATGTGTTTACTCTAACAGGCTTTGAGCGTGCGTGTTTAGCTTATATCAAGGCCTTTCATGTTTGAGTAATGTGAGGGCTGCAAAGTTTGCGGCCTATATACAGGCGATATTCGTCAGAACACGACATTCGACCAAGGCAAAAACATGTGTGGGTTGTTGCAAGGCTGTCTGCTGATTAAAATGACAGCATGTCTGCTGCATTAATTCAACAATACCTCCCCGGTTACCCCGCCCATTTACGTGCGCAAATTACGCAATTGCATGCGCAGGGACAATTGGGGACTTATATTCAACAACGCTATCCGCAGGTGCATGCCGTTCAAAGTGATAAAGCCTTGTATGACTTTTGTATCGAGCTCAAACAGCGCTATTTAAAAAATGCGCCGCTACTTGATAAAGTGCATTTTGATAACAAGCTGACGGTTGAAAAGCAGACCTTGGGCTTGAACACAGCAATCTCACGTGTACAGGGGGGCAAGCTCAAAGCCAAAAAAGAAATCCGTATTTCGGCATTTTTTAAAACGGCGCCACTGGAATTCTTACAGATGATTGTGGTGCATGAGCTGGCACATTTGAAAGAGCGCGATCATGACAAGGCGTTTTATCAGCTGTGTTTGCATATGGAGCCCAACTATATGCAATATGAGTTTGATTGCCGTGTGTATTTGTTGTCGCTGCTGTTAAGTCAAAGTGAGTGATCGCTTACGTATTGGCGGCAGCACTGATTAACTGTAGCAAGGCGTCACTTTCAATGGTCGGTTTGTTTACCAATAACCAGACTGCGGCAATTCTGTCTGCCTGTGCATAGGCGGTTGTAGCCAGTTCCTCGCCAAAAATGTCCGGGTCTATTTCTGTGTATTGATAGGTGCATCCTGCCATTTTTGTACTGTGTTTAACGGCTTCGATGAACGGATCATGCCCGTGAATGATGGCGACCCCGCTATAAAGCATAAGGATGCCGCCCGGTGCTAGCCGGGCTAACGCCGCCTCAACAATATCCAGCGACAGTTGTGCCCCCAGCGGGCCGTGACCATGCCGGTAAGCGCGGGCGGATGGGTCGACCAGGTAAGGCGGGTTGGAAACTATCAGGTCAAACTCGCCAGGCAGGTCGTGCAGCAGGTCGCTGTGGTGGAACGCTACATTGCTAATGCGATTGGCTTTGGCATTGATGGCGGCAAACGCCAGTGCCTTGGCATTGATATCTACGCCTATGCTCTCGGCATAAGGCAATGCTTCGGCCAGCAAAATGGCGCCGACACCCGCGCCAGTGCCAATATCGACACAGCGCCGTACTTTGCCTTGCAATGTCGACAGTGCACCATACATGGCATTGATAAAGCGATAGGTGTCCGGGCCGAAAAACACGGCATCGGCGGCGTCAGTCGGAAAGCCGGAATGTAAAAATAGCTTGTCTTGAATGCTTGAAACGCGCACTTGTGACTGCCAGCCTTGCGCCACTGGCCGCAAAATATCGGCTTCTTTCATGCGTGCAAATAGCGCTGCGTCTAGCGTTTCTTGCTTGAATGGCCGGTTCCAGCCGAAGATATCCTGAATGCTTTCTGCCCAGGCATTACCCGACCGCTGGTTCACCAGATGATGGGTTGCTGGGGTTACCGTCACAAAGCTGTAGTGACGCTCATAGAGCGCCAGCAGTAATTGTTCTAGTGGGGGATGGAGGTGTTTTTCCACGATGCCGTCCTTTAGAGGGGAGTATTAGTAGCTTAGCAGAATGTTACTTTCTGTTTAATCAGCGAATTCCTACATGACGCTCATACATCGTCTGATAGAGCGTTTGATCATATCTGCGTAACTTATGTGTTTTCTACTTGCTATTCCATTTGGGCTATTCCATCTGGCAGGTTAATGCATTGGAGACCGCAGCGATGTCAGTCATCAGCAAACAAATCGGGAAGCATCAGCAAACAGTCCAAGACTGGTACGCCAAGTCTATGTACTTTTCACTGTTGGCGCCTTCCGGTTTTAGCAAGGGCCGGGCAGATAGCCTGGGTTTTCTGGCCGCCAATTTGCAGGAAACCAGCCATCATTTCACCAATGTGCCCACACATCCTGCGCAACTGGAGGCGTGGTTGCTTGAGCAACATGCGACAATCGGCCAACAGTACCAGGAGTATCTTGCCGCCAGAAAAGCAGGCGAGCCCCGCTGGTATTTCAGTAGCAAATCGCATGCCTTGTATTTTCTGCGTGCAGTCGCGCCGACCAAGATGGTTGATGGGGCCTGGCTATATGGCTTTACGCGCCACTGGCAGGACACGCGCTTTACCTCCTTGTTAAAAATTTATCTGGAAGAGTTGGGCAATGGCGTTGAAGCCATGAATCATGTGGCGCTATACCGCAAACTGCTGAAAGTGAATGAGTGTGATGACTGGCGCACGCTGGACGACAAGTTTTTCACACAAGGCGCTGTGCAGCTGGCGTTGGCAGCAAATGTTGAAACACATCTGCCAGAAGTGATTGGTTTTAATCTGGGCTACGAGCAGTTACCGCTACATTTGCTGATCACGGCATATGAACTCAAAGAGCTGAATATCGACCCCTATTACTTTACTTTGCATACCACCATTGATAACGCACATAGCGGGCATGCCAGAGCGGCAATTGATGCCGTCAGCGAGGCGATGCCTACGTTTGGTTCTGTACAGAACTATATGGCGCGCATTGTGGCAGGGGTTAAATTAAATGACGCCGGCCTCGGTACGCTGGACCTGATCAAACACTTTGACCTGCTGGCTGAAGTGGTCCGCGTGCTGCAAAGCAAAGCCAGTATTGGCCAGTATATGCATGCCAACCATTGTGTGATTGGGGGTAGGTCCATCAATGCGTGGCTGGCTGATGCCGACCAGGTGGCCAGGTTGTTATCTGTGATGGAAAAAACTGGCTGGATAACACGCCATCAAGACCCTGAACAGAGCCGTTTCTGGCAAATGATCACGGCGGATAAAGCGCCGATGTTCGGCGTATTCAATGCTTATGAGAGACAAGTGCTGTATGACTGGATTGCGGGTGAGGCGCTTGAGCGCTTGCCCCGACTGGCGCGATTAGGCGCGCCTTGGCGGATGGCGGAGAAACCATCCCTGCCTCAGACATCTGAAGTGCCCCCGCATGGCAATATTTACGACTTGCGCTCAGGTCGTCGTGTTGCTCAGGCATTGCAGGTGGACAATGACTTTCACCAGGACCAATTGTCGCTGGAGCGCTATCTGCACGGTTTGGGGCAAAAGCGTATGGATTTCCTGATTGACTGGTTATCGCCTGCCAAGCACCATACGCCGCTGGGCTTGTGTGCGACACGTTATTTCAAGGCGTATGTCGATGCGCCATACGGGCAAGCTGATGATTGATTAAAACGTGCCCGCCCAATACTGTTGAGAGGTTCTTCACCACTGGTGCTTCAAGGCTTAGCCAAATAAATCATCTAGCGGATTTTTGCCGCTGGCGCTTGCCTTGCTTGCGACGCGGCTGGCGGTGAATTCCTCTTCAATATTGTCGCGGTAATAGCTCCACTGTGCGCTGGCATTTTTCAGGTTGCGCCAAATGCTGTCGCTGACATTGGCATACTCCAGCGCACTGCCATTTTCGAGTTCTACTCTTAAGAGGCGCTTGCCTGCGTCGTAACCAATGGCGCGCAATTTTCCTGAGTGAGTGCTGATCATTTCCATGCCAGCCCCTTAGCAGCAACCACCTGTTTTACAGCCGCAAGATTTGCCCGCGGGTTTCAAGCCTTTGTGTTGCCAGGCGTTTAAAAAAGCCTCTTTACTCATAGGTTGAATATTGAGCGATTGCTGTAGTTCGTCATCAACGACTTGTGCCTGGTAATGTTGAAAATGTGCCAGGTATTTAGCGTAAGCGCGGTCTGCGCCACGCAGTTTCTGCCATTGTGTCCAGAGCCATTTTTTCAGTGTAAACATACAAACTCCTGCATTTTTGCCATCACTGGCAGCATATTAAACTAATTCTGTCGCCAGTTTAATCTTCATGTCTGTTAGAGGCAGTTTGGCGCGCGGAGTTCAGGTCTTGCGTTCATGACTCAATGTCATAGCAGGCAGACTCAATCCGACGTATGGTGGCCGGAATGTCGCAGGCAGGTACTGGTTCCGAGAATAGAAAGCCTTGGGCGCCGTAACAGCCCAAGGCTTTGAGTTGTTGCACGCTAACGGCGGTGTGGATGCCTTCGGCAATCACTTCTATGTGCAGGTTTTTTGCCAACTCCAGTGTCGAGCGTACGATGGCCAGGCTGGAGGTGTCGTGATGCATTTCGCGAATAAATTGCTGGTCGATTTTGAGATAGTGCAAAGACAGTTGTTGCAGATAAAGTAACGAGCTGTAGCCGGTGCCATAGTCATCAATACTGATTTTGATACCGAGCGCGATCAGGTCTGACAGGAGTTTTTTGACGCGCCTGGGGTCAGCGAGCGCGCTCGACTCGGTAATTTCAACCTCTATGTGATTGGCAGGCATGGCATGCTTTTCCAGCGCTTGCGCTACCTCTTTCACCAGGTCAAAGTTCATCAGGTCGCGGGCGGTGACATTGACTGCAATAGTGAGGTCAAGCTGCTGTTGATGCCACAATTGCCACTGGCGGGTTGATTCATGCAACACCAGTTTAAACAGGGTATGAATGAGGTCAGTGTTTTCGATATGCGGCACAAACTCACCTGGCATAATCAGTCCGCGTAGCGGATGCTGCCAACGCACCAGGGCTTCTACTCCGATCACCGTTTGCGTTTGCAAATGCACCTTGGGCTGGTAGTAGACCACGATTTGCCGGGCGTGTATGGCTTCCCGGAATTCACTGATAATCCAGCTTTTGTCTGCCGGTTTGTCGCGGATAGCCTGGTAGCATTCGACTTGAGACTGGTTTTCTTTTGCCCGTAAAAGTGCGCGCTCACTTTCGCGTTGCATATTAGAAAATGCGTGTTTGGTGAAAGAGTCTGCCATTGAGATGCCTATGCTGCAGCTGACTTTGGCAGTTAAACCATTGACAATAAAGGGTTGCTCCAGCAACTGGTGAATATGCCAGGCTTGCTGTTCTACGATGGCTTTTTCAGGCACGTTGAGCATGAGCACAATGAACTCGTCACCGTCGACACGGGCGAAGTGGTAGCCTTGCGCCTGGCTGTTGTGATGTAGTCGCTTGGCGACGGCTTTTAAAATCAGGTCACCCAGGCCAAAGCCGAAAATATTGTTAAAGGCTTTGAAACCATCGATATCCATGAGCAACATCGCGTTCATACTATGCGGCAGTACACGCGTGGAATACATGCTACTCTCAACCACTTGCTCAAGATAATTGCGGTTGGGGATGCCGGTCAGATAATCGGTGCGGTTTTGCTGTTCCAGTTGCTGCTTAACCTCAATGATATTTTGTAAGGTGGTGCTGAGCTGATACCAGCCGATGATAAAGATAATGAAAAAGCCCAACAAAATGCCGATGGTGGCAGGATGTAATGCCTGGAAATAGCGTAATAGCAGCGCGACCGGAAACAGCAAGGCCAGCGGTAATAGCATCGTCAAGATATGGTGGGCATGGCGATCGTCTTCACTGGCTCTGGGATGGCCGAGCTGCGCCATATCCGGGTGCAAGGCAACACTGCCAAAGCTGACATAGCCTATGAGCCAGCACATCAGGTTAATGTCATGCGGTACAGCCAGGCTATTGCTGGTGCCATGAAACACACATTCACCGATGGCAAAAAACAGAATGGCCAGGCAAAGCTGCAAAAATACCCGCGAGGCGTATGCGTTGCTGCTGGTCCATAGCCATAGCAGCATGCCGAGTTCAATAAACGACAGTGAGGGATACAGCATGCGAAAAATCTGCGGCCGATCCAGCGAAAAACCATGATGCAGTATGGTAGGTAAAAACAGGAATTGCCAGCCGATGAGCATGAGGCTGGTGGCCAGGATCCAGCCCTGAAAAAAACCATGACGTGGAAATTGCGGGTGTTGCTGGCAGGCGAGTTGCCACAAGCTGCGCACCAACGCCAGGTGCCCTGTGAGCAGGCACACATCAGCCAGTGATAGTTGCAGGCCAAAGTGTCCACTGGCATCGGTATTCGCTTCTATGAGTCCACCCAGGCATTGTGCGCTGATAGCGACCGCGAATTGCAACCATGGTTGGCATGGTTGCGGGCGCTGTCGCCAAATGCCCAGCCAGATGGCACTCACGCTGAGGATGGCAATCAGAAAAAACCAGCTATCCCTGAGTCCGAACCGACTAACAAGCGGCAGGCAAGCTGTGGCGACCAGCCCAGCCAGCCAAAAGACTTTCCAGGGCGGCGTCATGCGTGCTGCCAATGAAATAACGGCTGAAATATGATGACTCCATTGCATGGCTGTACTTCACATAAGCAGATCGAAGCGCCATTAAACACTGCTTTAATAACACATGTAAATATATGTTTTATTGGCGGGTGCTTAAAAGTGATTTCAGATGGGGTGAGTCAGTCGTTAAATTGCTTTTACGTGATTTAATGAAACGTCTGCGGATGTTTTCTATTACACTCATCCAGCGTCTCTAAGTCACGCAGTGACAGCGTCATCTCATTTGATTTTTTGTATTCGAAAGTGTTTTCTTGTTGGCCGTGCGCGCATACAAAAGCATCCATATTTATGTCCAACGCGTTTTATTTCAATCTGATTCTATTTTTTCTGGTGGCGATTATTGCGCTAGAAGTGTTGGCGAAAAAGCTACGTTGGCCACCTGCCGTGGCGCAGTTAATCGGTGGCGCACTGATCGCCTTTATCCCCGGTTTGCCTGCGTTTGAGATTGATCCTGCGCTGGTGTTAGTGGTTTTCTTGCCACCACTACTGATGGCGGGCGCTTATTTCACGGTGTGGCATGAATTCAGGCGCCACCTGGTGGGGATTTTGCTGCTGGCGATAGGCGCGGTGCTATTTACCACCCTGGTGGTTGGGCTGGCACTGCATAGTTTGACGCCGGCCCTGCCGTGGGCTGCCTGTTTTGCCTTAGGCGCCATTGTGTCACCACCGGATGCCATCGCCGCCAAGGCCGTGCTGCAACGGGTGGCATTGCCACGCAAATTGCTGGTGTTGCTCGAGGGTGAAAGCCTGCTCAATGATGCAACCGGCCTGGTGTTATACAAGTTTTCGATTGTGGCTATGCTGACTGGTATGTTCTCCATGGCGGGGGCGGTTGAGGAGTTCGCCTGGCTCAGCATCGGCGGCATCCTGCTGGGCGCCGCGTTTGGCTACCTGGTCTATAAAACCTTGCGCTATTTGCATGACACCGAGCTCATGATTCTCGCCTCTGCCTTACCGGGCTGGATTTGTTATGTGGTGGGTGAACATATCGGTGTTTCGGGCGTGATCGCGACCGTTACCTACGGCATGATGCTGGGCTGGCACCAGCATGAAATCATGACGGCCACCGCCAGACGTCGCGGGGCAGCGTTTTGGGAAATCATGATTTTTGTCTTTGAGTCGCTGGTGTTTATCCTCATAGGCCTCTCCTTGCGTGGGGTGTGGGACCGCATTGCCGACGGCAGCAAATCAATTGCTGATTACAGCCTGGAGGTGTTGCTGGTCCTGGTGGTGGTGATTGTGTCGCGCTTTGTCTGGGTGTTTGCCGTCGATGGGCTGGCTGGATTATTCAGCAAACACGCAAAGTCTGCCTCAGGCGGCTGGCGTGAATCATTTGTGACCAGTTGGGCCGGCATGCGAGGCGTGGTGACACTGGCGGCCGCGCTGGCGGTGCCTGCCGAGGTGCCGGGGCGTGATTTGATGCTGCTGTGTGCGTTTGCCGTGATTTTAGTCACCGTATTGTTTCAGGGTACCAGCATCGGCTGGGTGATACGCGTGCTCAAGTTAAAAGCCACCGCGCATGAGCGCACTTACCTCAACGAGCCGCAAACCTGGGCGCGTATTGAACAGGCGCAATATGCAGTGGTCAACAAGCTGGCTTATGACGAACAAGGCAAGCTACAGCATCCCCGACTACTCGAACAATATGGTTATCGCCAAAGCTTGTCAGACAAACATAAAAATGACGCCATGTTGCCAGACGATATCCGTAAAGCGCATTTTAATGTGGTGCTGGCCGCAGTGGCGGCCGGGCGTGAGGAGTTGCTCAAGTTGCATCGTTCCGGACAGATTCATGATGAACTACTACATATGATGGAGCGCGACCTGGATATCCAGGAAATAGCGGCATTGCATAGCCGGGGATAAGGCAACGCTGTCCACATTTTTTGTGGATAACTTTTCAGATGTGTTGTGGGTGAGTGTTGTAACTACATGATTTAATGACTAAAAACAGGGGTGATTAAAATCTGTACGCTGAAAATAATTAGCAAAAATCCTTGCTGCAGGCTATTTTTTGTGTATTGCCAGCCAGAGGTCGTCGGCGTAGCATAGGCTGATCACTGTTGCAAATAAGGAGTCCATGATGAAACGACTGTTTTATATTGATTATCCGCAAGAGCATTATGAAGGACAGGCGCATCGTTATCGTTGCGCGTTTTGCAAGCAGGAAACCACCAAAATCAATGGCCGACTGGAAGGGCATTTACCAAATTGCGATTATCGCGTGGTGCTTGAAAAAGCAGGGTTTGAATGCAACCGCCAGGTAGCTGAGGCACATGAAGATACGGCAGACGAAGAAGATTAGTTCGCCACGATAGCCAGATTATCATCGCCTCACTTTTAACGACCGGGTCACCGTATGAGCACATTTACCCCCTTGCAATCACTGATTGGCGGCTTGCTGATTGGCTTTTCTACCTTGCTGTTAATCCGCTGGCTGGGGCAGATTGCTGGTATCAGCGGCATTGTTGGACAGCTGTGGTCAGCCGGTGCCGGTGATCGTGCCTGGCGTTTTGCCTTTGTTGCAGGTCTGCTGGTGGCGCCGCTGTTGTATGCCCTATTTACGCCATTGCCCGCCATGCAGATTGCTACCAGTACGCCCTGGTTAATTGTGTCAGGCCTGCTGGTGGGTTTTGGCACTCGGCTGGGGTCTGGCTGCACCAGTGGTCATGGCGTGTCTGGCTTATCGCGCTTATCGTTACGCTCGCTGGTGGCGACGTTGACGTTTATGCTGACAGCGATGCTGGTGGTATGGCTGGTACGCCATGTGCTGGTGGCAGGATAGGAGCGCATGATGGTGATGTTGATTGCATTATTCGCTGGCGTGATTTTTGGCCTTGGCTTGATTGTCGGCGGGATGACTAACCCGGCCAAGGTGCTAGCGTTTCTGGATATTAGTGGTGATTGGGATCCCTCACTGGCGTTTGTGATGTTGGGTGCGATTGCCATTGGCTTTTTTGCGTTTAAAGCTGCGGCCAAACAATCGCGCAGTCTGTTGGGCTTGCCTATGCAATTGCCTGCCAGCCATCTGATT